>MDTA01222671.1_pt1 | contig 71174 bp, 51 predicted proteins | sample 811151 | NCBI WGS metagenome assembly MDTA01 (sample SAMN05326648, study PRJNA326480) | marine metagenome | isolation source: seawater | place: Indian Ocean: South | collected 2010 | reverse complement strand
GCGTTTGCGGCTCATTCGTTCCTCCTTCTCAAAGGTCAGAATGCGCCGAAATCTCTTAAAAACTCCGGACCACTTTTAGGGTTTCAGGTCAGGATTTCGAACGGTAATTTTAAGAATTCTTCAAATGACACTTCATCACCTCTGTGAGCAATAGTGTCACGGTATCGCCGCGCTTTCTACTCATGGCGATATGGCGATGTAGAATTGCTGCGGGAACGGTCAGACTGATCCAGGCCTAACGATTTCTACTTGTTGCTATGCCAACTTACTGAAAAGCCATCCCGTGACCAGTAGTATGTGAGCATCAGAACAACGGCCATCGTTAAGATGGCAAATGCGATTGCGATGCCTTTAAACACATAGATCGGATCGCCGGAGGCTACGGCAACAAACAACAGTAGGGCGATGCACCAAAGGAATGACATGAGTCTCCGAGCGATTTGTCCCCCGCCGGTTAAGGCGAGGAAGATCAGGATCAAGAGCCCAACGATCAACCAGTGCATTTCAAATTCCTATCAACGTTTGCGCCTATCTCGCACGTCATCGATCCCGATCCTCGCTCTGTCCCGAAAGGCTGCGTATGCCGTTCCAGTGTAGCGGGTCACGACATGGCGATATCGTTCGTCTGCGATATCGAGACAACCTTGTTTAAGCGCCAAGTCCGCGATCTTGAAGTTGGTTTGGGCCGCGTAGTTCATTGCGGTATTGAAGCTGCTGAGATCGGCCTCCTGGCTGTAGTTCTCACGGCTCTGATATTGCCGCCAAACTTCGTCGGACAAAGCTTCCATTGATCCAATTGCGTTCGCCGCATTTCCCCAAAGGGGTGAGCCACAATCTTTGCGGTTTTGGCTCAAAGCCTTCTCTGCGTTCAACACCGTTTCCATATATCGCGCCAGCCGCGAGGTGCGCTCGTCTATAGCCCTTACCTGCCTGTCTCTCGCCTTGTTAATTTCGGCGAGCTTCTTGCTCAAAGCCGGATCGTTGGCTTTGTCCCGTTCGACGAAGCGGTTCGTCAGAAGGGAGCGATGAACAAAGCCTGTCTCGCCAGCTAGAGCGATATCGGAGGAATTCATCACTTTGAAAACGTAAACCCAATCGGCTGTCGCATCTTTGACAGCTACCGCGTCACCTTTCATCAATATGCCCTTGACCGTGGCCTGTGTGTTCGGCTCTGCGCGGAGATTGATGTGGTTCTTCGTGGCGTATTGAATGATTGAAGGATTGGGTTCGGAATTGGAGGCCAGTGCGGAACCTGCGAGTGACAAGGAAAACCAAAGCACCAATGCTGTTACCGCCGCTCCCGAAAGGTGGGTTTGAATTTTCAACGAATGGCTCCCCCCTGACCAGAGCCAGAGCTTGCGGTACGCCTACCGCAAGATGACTTGGCTTAACCCTGGTGATCGGGGAGTTGGAAAAACCGCGCTAACACGGCCCCTGTGACCTTTAGGCGGAGAGCCCTGGACATACGTCACAGGCTCCCCGACCGCAGAGGTCAAGGGTGGTTATTCGGTCCCACCGGACCGGTTAGCGTGGGGTTTCCAAGCCCCAGAGCGATGCGTCTTCGCTCCGAGGGGTAGAGTAAACAATTGAAACTTAGTCAGAAAGCCTAATCGCCAGTTAGGCGTTAGCCTCGACTCGGCCGTGACCCTGAAAATCCGCGATAGACATCGCTGGAAAATTGGTGCGGTTTTCCGGCCAACCCAAGCATAGTGGGGTCTGGCACCTCAGCCTCGGTTTTCCGCATTCTGCGCATCATGGGGCTGTAGTATCTGGGGCTTCCTGGCTATTGCAGATCGCAAGTTAAGGAAACTGCTTTCATCATTGCAGATTTGGCTATCGGACTCTGCCGACTTGATAAATCTGCAATTCAAGCGTCGGTTCATAGGGAAGCTATGGACATAAGGCAGTTTGGTCATCTCCCCGCGATTTCGTAGGAGGTTCCTGCAAATCTGCGATAACTATTGGTCATTGCGGCTTAAAACCGAGTCCAGCCAATCAGCCGCATGTTCTTCGGTGTCAAATATCTCTGGAAGAAACCAATTCCATATCTCTTTCGGAAAGCGGGTTGTCGTTGGGTGGAGGCGATTTGTTCGCTCTTCCCGTGACACGGTGTTCGGTTTCCACTCCCCCCGCCCCGTGGGTGTTTTTACGCCGATACGGTTCAGTTCATCAGCGATAGCTTGCAGTGTGGAAACGCCGTTTCGTCGCAGGTGTTTGATGACGATGCTTACTTTGCGCGCCCGTGTTCGCGCTCGTATTCGCCGCCTCATTAGGCCGTCGTCGTTGGGCAAGTTCGATGGTGGCCGGCCATCCAATATGCGCCGCTGTTCTTGCTCTTCTTCCCAATCAACCTGTCTGAATAATTCTTGTCGGGCTAGACGTGCTAAATCGCTGTTAGACGCCTGCGGGTGAGATACGGTTTGAAGGTGTATAACCCTCAACCAGTCCTCGACAAATTGCGGGTCGCGGCTGAAACGATCAATGCTCGTTACGAGGAGGATCGCATTCTCCTGATAGGCTTGCTCAATCGCGGTCATGCGTCCTGATAGGGTCTCATCTTCCGCTTGGCCTACATCCCGAAACGAACCGATAACGTGTCCTCGGTTGTCGGATACAAACGACTCTAATCTTGAAGCTTGCTTTCTAAGCCTTTGCCGCCAACGCCTCCGTGTTGAGGCTCTGGCGTAGATTACATATTCCGGCGAGGCAAATACGTCCGCAGGCATTTGGGCCTCGAATACAATACAGGGCGCTGTAAGCGCCCGAAGAGACCTATACGAGAATACGGAAGGAGATTAGCTGACGTTTGCTATGTAATCTATTGGTTTATTAAGTCGTTTTACGTTTGGGTCCGCTTTTGCAAACGTTTGCAATATCGATAGATGATCTGACCATGCAGAATATATAGACATTACGATGCTTACAGTATACCACATATGGTGTATGTGTCAATAAAATAATTTATTATCAACAACTTATGGGAATGACATGGTCGCATGCCTGTTGCCTCTGGTACACTGACTTGGTACACTCCGGCGTCGGAAGGGAGATATAGATCGCAGAAATCTGCGGTTTTTCTTTGCTGGTTGGACGATCCCTCCCTGTCCGCCAATTTCAAAGGCCCCCTTGTGGGGCCTTTTCCCGTGGTGGCGACGGCGCCGCCGGGCTGTCTTAGCTGCAAGGAGGCCGAGCAGGCCATGGCGGAAACGCCCCCGAACAGGCAATCCAGGACCGCCGCGGCCCGCCGTCGGCCGACCGGTATCATGGGCTCGGTGATCAAGGTCTTCGAGGTCCTGGAGGTCTTCGAGCGCAAATGGCGGCCGCTCGGCGTGACCGAATTGGCGCGCGAGACGGGACAGCCGAAAAGCTCTCTCCATCGGGTGTTGACGACCCTGGTTCATGCCGGCGTGGTCGAACAGAACGAAGACGGACTTTATCATCCGACCCTGAAGCTCTGGCGGATCGGAAACCTGGCGCTGTCGGAAATCGATCTGGTGCAGGTCGCCCACCCGCGCCTGGAGGCCCTATGCAAGGCGGCGGACGAGACGGTCCACCTGGCGGTGTCCGAGCCCGGCGGCGGCGTGATTTATCTGTCGAAGGTGGAAAGTCCGCGCTCGATCCGCGTGCAGACGCAGGTCGGCCGGGTCAACCCGTCCTGGTGTACTTCGACCGGGCGCATGCTTCTGGCCCATGACCCGGAGATGCTGGAGCGGGTGCTCGCCCTGCCGAAGGCCCAGCATACGCCGCTGACCGAGACGGATCCGGATCGCCTGCGGGACATCGTCGCCAAGACCGGAGCCGAGGGAATTTCGATCCTCAAGGGCGAAAACCATCCGGAAATGGGCGGCATCTCGGCGGCGATCCGCGACCATACGGGAAAGGTCGTCGCGGCCGTCGGTCTGGGCATTCCGCTTTTCCGCTTGGACGATGCCTTGATCCAGCGCTGCGCGCCCCTGGTCCGGGCGGCCGCCGCCGATATCTCCCACGACCTCAATTACCGGCCCAACATCTCCGGCGCGTAAACCCGTTCGATTCGATGTCGCATTCCGCGTAATGGAATTGGTGCGTTGCAGCACATTTTAAGCGTGCCGAATGTGTTCCATATTGTAGAACATTTTGTTTTATTTTGTGCATATACTCCTGTGCAGACCCCATATTCCCTATGTTTTTTTTATATTTTTGTATTCCACAATACAGAAACACTTCACCTTGGTGGCGTGAAGTGTTAGCGTTTTGGTCATACCCGTGGAAACGGATGAAATTCCCGCTGGGCCCAACCCCCTGTGGGCCCGCAGGCGGCACCGCCCAAACCCCCCCGGGCGGTGCCGACTGAATAACCGGCCGGCGCGACGACGGCCCCGCAGAGGGACGCCGCGCCGCCAGAGGAGACGAAGCATGCAAGCCGCTGAATTGCGTAACGATCCCTTTCGCCGAATTACCGTGGTGCCGTTTACCGGCACTTTCGGGGCGGAGATTTCGGACGTCGATCTGAACAACATCGACGAAGAAACGACGGCCGAAATCCGTGAAGCGCTCCTTCGCTACAACGTGATCTTCTTCCAGGATCAGGAATTCACGCCGGAAAGCCAGGCCGCCTTCGTACGCCGCTTCGGCACCCTGAACCGTCATCCCTACGTCAAAGGCATCGACGGCCATCCCGACGTGTTCCGCATCGTCAAGGAGCCGACGGACAAGCACCACTTCGGCAACGGCTGGCATACCGACCTGTCCTATACGGAGACGCCGGCCATGGGCACCGTGCTCTACGGCATGGAAGTGCCGGAAGCCGGCGGCGATACCCTGTTCGCCAGCACCGTCGCCGCCTATGAGGCGCTCGACGACGGCATGAAGGACATGCTGGAAGGGGTGAAAGCCGTCTATACCAACGCCAATACCTACGGCAAGGGCGCCAAGCGCTTTCAGGACGGTGTTTCCAAGGCGATGAACGTGGTCGCCGCCGAGGTCAAGGAAGTCGCCCATCCCGTCGTCCGAACCCATCCGGAAACGGGCAAGAAGGGCCTGTATCTCAGCGTCATTCACTTCTCGCATTTCGAGGGTATGTCGCCGGAACAATCCAAGCCGCTGTACGACACCCTGATGGCCCATGCGACGAAGCCGGAGTTCACCCTGCGCTTCCGCTGGAAGACGGGCTCCGTCGCGTTCTGGGACAACCGCTGCACCATGCATTACGCGGTCGACGACCGGATCGAGACGACCCGCGTCATGCAGCGCGTGACGCTAGAAGGCGACCGCCCCTTCTAACACCCGGCCGGCATCGCCGCGCGCAGGGGCTGGCGGCTCAATCCGGGCCGCCCCATATATCCTCCATGCCGCGCATTGCTCTCTTCGCTGTACTCCTTGCCCTGGTCCTTGTCCCGTCGGCCCGTGCCGACGTGGAGGGGAAGCCCGAGGTCGTCGACGGCGATACCCTGAACATCGGCGGCGTGGTCTTTGACTTGACCGGGATTGACGCGCCGGAGGCGGACCAGACCTGCACCAAGGACGGGCAGACATATTCCTGTGGTTTTCAGGCAACGAACGTCCTCGGCTTCATGACGGCCGGCCAATGGGTGCAGTGCCGGGATCAGGTCATCGGCCCCGACGGCGGATCGGCCATGACCTGTTATCTGGGCGGTCGGTACGATATTGGTGAAAAGATGATCCGCCAGGGCTGGGCCCTGGCCGACCGGGCGCTGAGCATTCCCGCCTACCTGGCGGCCGAACAGGCTGCCCGCGCGGAAAGTGCCGGGCTTTGGGCCGGCGGCTTCGCGGCGCCTTGGGATTGGCGGCGGGGGAAGAGGTAAGGGAACGCGGCGACGGGGCGGCGCCAATCGCCCCGCCGCCTGATCCTTATCCTAGAAGTCGAAGGACGCCGAAAGCTTGAAGGTGCGGGGGTCGCTGAGCGCCAGAGATCCATTCGTGTCGCCGGTCCAATAGCCCGCGTTGAACAGGTTTTCGATGTTGGCGCGGATGACAATGGGCTCGCCGCCCTGGCGGACGATGGTATACCGCGCGCCGATATCGAAGCGGGTAAACCCATCCACGTTTTGCGCGTTGGCGGCATCGCGGTACACGTCCGTCTGATGGATCATGCGGCCGGTCAAGGTCAGACCTTGAACCTGAGGCAGATCCCATTCACCGCCGACGACGATGTTGAACTTGGGCACCCCTATGCCCCGGTTGCCTTCGTTGGCTGCGGTTTCCGTGTCGATCTGTTCGGATTTGATGTAGCTGACACCGCCCAGGACGCGGATGTCCTCCGCTGCTTCGCCGAACACGTTCAATTCGACGCCCCGGTTTCGCTGTTTCCCGTTCAAGCCGTAGATGTTCGTATCCGGGTCCGTATAGGCGTTGGGCAGGCTGATCTGATAGGCGGACAGGGTCGCGGTCAGGCGCCCCATGTCCCACTTTACGCCAGCTTCAAACTGTTCGGTTTTATAAGGTGGCAAAACTTCGTCCGCGTTGTTGGCGGTGTCCGGCGCCGAGGAGCCCTGCGTCAAGCCTTCGATATAGTTGGCGTAGAGGGAAACGTTATCCACGGGTTTGACGATGATCCCCCCCAACGGCGTGATCGCGTCCTCGACATACCCGCCGTTGACTGCTTCCGTGCTGGTGTCATAGGTCGTGACGTTCAGTTCCTGGTACCGCCCGCCGCCGGTGATCTGAATCCGATCGTCCAGGAAGGACATGGTGTCCGCCAGGATGACGCCATTGAAAACGACATCATTATATTTTTTGACATCACTGGGGCTGGCCAGTCCGGATTGCGGCGCGGCCGTATAGACCGGATTGTACAGGTTGGACGCAACGACACTGTATGACGAGTTTTGGAAATACCACTCACGGATCGAATGGGTATAGGCCAGGGTCGCGCGGTGGTCGACGGGGCCGGTCGAAAAATCGCCACGGACCCCGCCTTCGGCGGAGAACGCATAGGACAACTCTCCTCGCAGGGTCGCGTTGCCTGTCGAGAAATCACCATCTGAATTTGTAACCGTCCGGTAGGCGTCGATCCGTCCGCGATGGCGCCGGTTCGCCCCTATGGCGGCAAAAGCGGTGACCTCCGGCGTGATATCGACCTCGCCCCGCAATGCGCCGTAATAGAACTGTGTTTCCCCCAATTCCCAGGAATGGGAATAGTTGGCCGAGGGGTCCGGGGCGTTCGGTACGGCGACACCCGTGGAGACGCCGATGACCCTGCGCTTTCCTTCCTGTCGCTGGTACTGATAGCCCAGGTCGGCTTCCAGGCGGACGTTCTCTAGCCGGTAATCCAGGGCCATGGCGGCTAGGCGGGTTTCATAGGTTTGATGGTCGATGGCCGCGTCGCCATCGCGATAGACGCCGTTGAAGCGAACGCCGAATTCCTTGTCATCGCCGAACCGACGGCCCACGTCGATGTGGCCGCCGAATTGGGAGTTGTTGGTGTAATCAGGCGTCAGGCGGGTCAACGGCGCCTCGCCGGCCCGTTTTGGCACCAGGTTGATGGCGCCGCCGACCGTATTCTGCGGGGTCATGCCGTTCAACAAGGCGTTGGGGCCTTTCAAGACCTCCACCCGTTCCAGCCCTTCCGACGGCATGGAATTGGCGAAACTAGGAGCCACCACGCCCATGCCGTTAAACAGAACGTCGGCATTGGTCAAAAGGAAGCCTCGGATCGTGTATTGGTCTGCGCCGCCGGATGGCGGACCGGGAACCTGGACGGCGGGATCGTTGCGCAACGTGTCGGCGACGTATTGCGATTGCTGGTCCTCCATCAGCTTGTCGGTGTAGCTGGTCTGGTTGAAAGGCGTGTCCATGACGCCACGCCCGCCCAGGATGCCCAGCTTGCCGCCCGTGGCGACCTGACCACCGGCATAGGCGGGAAAAGGATTGCCGACGTCGGCCTGGCGCGGTACGGCGCGACCCTCGACCGCGACCGTCCCCAGGGTCAAGCGGTCGCCGCTTTGCGCGGGTTTCTCCAGTACGACGGTCTTCTCGTCCGTGAAGCGATAGGTCACGCCGGTACCCCGGAGCAACCGGGCGAGCGCGTCGCGGGCGGTCATTTCGCCCAAGACGGCCTTACTTTCCAGTCCCGCAAGATCGGTATGATCGACGGAGACCTGCAGCCCGGCCGCCCGTCCGAAGGCGGTGAGCGCCCCGGCGAGCGACTGTGCCGGGATGTCGAAGGAAACCTTGCGGCTCTGACCCGCCGTCGGTACCTGGGACTGTTCGACCTCGATCACAGTCGGCGCGGCCGCCTTGGCGTCTTGTTCCGGCCCGGTGCCGTCGGAGGCGGCGTGGGATGTCTGCGGCAGCAAAGCGACGGCCAGCAGCCCGGCGGCGAACAGTCCAGGCAATCCGGTGCCATCCCGTAGCCCGGAGAGTAGCGCAGCGGTGGACGGGAAGGGGGCGTTGCACGGCGTTTTGGTCATCTGTCGGGCCCTTAATCGGTCGTGGTTTCTATTTTCTGCGAATAGTTGTTATTCGCATTCTACTAAGGGGACGAAGCTGGTTCGGGGATTTCTCGGGGAATTTTCCCGCCCGGGACGCGCGGGTGTCGGGCGGGGTTCGCTCGCGGGGTCGGGGCAGAAGGCGCCGTGAGTTCCCTTGGTGGAATTCGAAGACCCGGTCGCGGGCAACGGGGTGCCGCCGGCCCCTAAATCCCGGTCACGGTGATCAAGTAGGGGCCGGCCCGGCGTACGACGCCGCCGAAGGGCTCCGCTAAGGCTTTGAGCGCGCCCGCAGGATCGGTCAGATCGAAAACGCCAGTGACCCTGCGGTTGGTCGTTCCCACCATGGCGACCACGACGGCCCCGGAAAAGTGACGTCGGATGACCGCGATCACATCGTCGAAGGGCCGCCCCTGGACAATCAACGTGCCGCCGCGCCAGGCGGCGACATCGCTGACGTCAATACGGCCCTGGTCGATCGCGCCGTCGCGGCGGTCGATCTTGAGCCGGTCGCCGCGCGTCAGATCATGAGCGTCGGTTTCGGCACCGCTGGTAAATCCATCGACCCGTACGCTGCCTTCTTCCACGGCGACGGCCATTGTGCGGTCGGTCAGGTCCACGTCGAAGGCCGTGCCGGTCACGGTGACGGAATATCCACCGGCGGTGACGATGAAGGGCCGCGCCTTGTTTCCGGTGACCTTGAAGAACGCCTGACCCTGGATCAGATCGAGGTCGCGCCGCGTATCCGTAAAACGGCTGCGGATCGCGCTTCCCGGCGCGAGTTGAACGGTCGAGCCGTCGTCGAGCGTCACGGTCTCCGTCTCGGCGGCGGCGGTGATGTGATCGGCCAGAAGATGCAGGCGGACCTGCGGCGCGGCGACGAACAATGCAAGGCAAGCCGCCAGGGCCAGCGCGCCCAGCCCGGCGACCATGCGCCCGGCGCGGCGGCGGGGCGCCGCCGGTGGCGAAGCGATGATGTCGGCCATCGCCGCCCGGTCCCGGCCCGCCGCGCCGGCCAGATCCCAGGCACGCTCCATCACTTCCCAGGCCTTGCCATGGCTGGCGTCCTCGGCGAGCCATGCTTGGAACGCGCGGCGCAGGTCAGCGTCCTCCGGCCGGTCGGCTAGGCGGTAGAACCAATCGCTGGCCTGTTCCATTGCCAGGTCGGTCGGGTCGCGGTCGTCGGGTTCGGGGCCAGTCACGGATGTCTGTTCCTAGAGGGGGGCGTCATAAGGGTGACGGTCGCCATGCGGCGATTTCTCGGACAATTTGATACGGCACGAAGCTCAGCCGGTGGAATCGCGCAGACGCTTGGCGATATGCAGATGCGCCTGCTGGGTCCAACGGCCCGCCGTGGCGGTGGATACGCCAAGCCGTTCGGCGATGTCTTTGAAGGTCAGGCCGCCCAGGCGGTGCATTTCGAAGGCGCGCCGCTGGTCGGCGGGCAATTCCGCCAGGGCCGCCTCGACCCGTCGCAGTTCGTCGCGGTACAGCGCCGTGTCCTCCGGCGTCGGGCGGGAGGCGGTCTGGGCCTGGTCCTGTTGATGGACCTTGTCACGGCGGCTTTCGGCGGATATCCGCCGCGTCGCGTCGAAGGCCAGATTGCGGACGATGCGATAGAGATAGGCCAGCGGTTCGTCCAGGGCGCTGGCGGCACCCGTTGAATTGAACCGGATGAAGGCCTCCTGCACTACGTCCTCGGCCCGCGCCCGGTCGTTCAATAGCCGGTGGGCATAATTCACCAGGTCGCCCCGATGGGTGACATAGACGGCCAGCAGGTTCGCGTCGTTGGGCATTCGTGGCGTCCGGCAAACTTGGTGTGCACCGCCGGTCAGAGCCGGCGCGATATAAATGAGAACGATTCGCAACAATTGTGTATCCTGAAAGGAGTATGAAGGCAACCGTCGCGGCGCACGTTGTGCGAATGCGAAAAATTGTCTCGATTTTCGCTGTATCGTTGCGATATCCGTGGCATCATCCCGGCCCTGAATGGCGCAACGAAGTCGCCTAGAACCTTCGCAAAAAAAGTGAGTATCCCAATGAAAAGACGTGAGTTTTTGAAGAAAACAGCAGTTGCCGGCGTGGCCGGCACGGCTGCCGTGTCGCTCGCCAAGCCGGCGATTTCGCAAGGGCGAAAAGAGATGATCATCGTCTCCACCTGGGGCCGTGACTTCCCCGGGTTGGGGCTCAGCGCGCAGCGCCTCGCCGCCCGCATCCCGGTGCTGACCGAAGGCCGGATCCAGGTCCAGTACTTCGCCGCCGGCGAACGCGTCGGCGCCTTCGATTCGTTCGACGAAGTCGCCTCGGGCAACTCCCAGGCCTATATCGCGACGGATTACTATTGGAAGGGCAAGCACCCCGGTTGGGCGTTCTTCGCGGCCGTTCCGTTCGGTCTGACCTACGTCGAAATGGATGCCTGGATGAAATACGGCGGTGGCCAGGAACTGCACGACGAACTGGCGGCCGACTTCAACATCAAGGGCTTCCCCTGCGGCAACACCGGTTGCCAGATGGGCGGGTGGTTCAACAAGGAAATCAATTCCGCCGACGACTTCAAGGGCCTGAAGATGCGTATTCCGGGCCTGGGCGGCGACGTGCTGTCCAAACTGGGTGCGTCCACGGTTTCCCTGCCGGGCAGCCAGATTTATGAAAACCTGGTCTCCGGCGCCATTCAGGCGACCGAGTGGGTCGGCCCGTACAACGACTACTTCATGAAGTTCTATGAAGCGGCCAAATACTACTACTATCCGGGCATGCACGAACCGGCGTCGCAGAGCACGCTGGGCATCAACAAGAAGTGGTGGGACGGCCTGTCGAAGACCGACCAGGCCATCATCCAGGCGGCCTGTAACGAAGAAAACGCCTATCAGATGGCCGATACCAACGCCAACAACGGCACCTACCTGCGTAAGCTGATCGACGAACAAGGCGTGAAGCTGCGGAACTTCAACGACGACGTCTACGACGCCTTCGGCGAAGCGGCGAAGGACGTCTTCGCCGAGGTCCAGGAGCACAGCCCGCTGGCCAAGAAGATCTTTGAAAGCTTCGTCGCCGCGCGTGCAGACGTTGGCCGATGGATGATGCTGGCCGACGCCGGTTTCATCAACCAGCGCAACCGCGTGCTGGGCATCAAGGTCTAACGCCCTTTCGGCGCCAATACCTTCCGGAAACGGCGCGGGGCTTCGGTCTCGCGCCGTTTTCTTTTGTCCGGCGGCAGGAAGCGTCTTGGCGGCGGATCGAATCTATCGCAGGATGGACCGTAAGAAGGCGGGGCGCCCTATAAGCAGCCCGGGCACGAACCCGGGCGGGAGAGGAAATATGTCCCCCATCAGATTGATGGCGACGACCGGCATTCTCGGCTACGGTTTTACCGAGGAGGCCTTCAACGCGGGCATCGCAATGAAGCCCGACCTGATCGCCTGTGACGCCGGGTCGTCCGATCCCGGCCCCCATTATCTCGGCAGCGGAACCGCCTTCGTCTCGCGGGCGGCGGTCAAACGCGACCTGGGCCTGATGGTCCGTGCCGGGGTCGAACACGGCATCCCCGTGATGATCGGGTCCGCCGGCGGCAGCGGTTCCGACCCGCAGGTCGATTGGACGCTCGATATCCTCAGGGAAATCTGCGCCGAGGCGAACATCACGCCCAAGGTCCGGGTGATCCGTACGGAACAGGACAAGGACCTGATCAAGGCCAAGGTCCGGGGCGGAAAGATCGCGCCGCTGGGCCCGATCGCCGATCTCACCGAAGACACCGTCGACGCGTCGCAACGCATCGTCGCCATGATGGGGCCGGAAGCCTATCAGCAGGCGTTGGCCGACGGCGCCGATGTGGTGATCGCCGGGCGCGGCACCGACGCGGCATTGTTCGCGGCCCTGCCGTTGATGAAGGGCGCGGACCCGGGCCTTGCGTGGCACCTCGCCAAGATCATCGAATGCGGCGCCCAGGTGGTCGAGCCGCGCGAAGGTCAGGACTGCGTCATCGGCACCATTTACGACGATCATTTCACGGTCGAGCCCGGCTCGCCGGTCCGCCGCGCGACGGTGACGCGGGTTTCCGCCCATACGCTTTACGAGAACCCGGAGCCCTATCGCCTCAAGGAACCGGACGGCACCCTGATCACCGACCGCTGTTCCTTCGAACAGTTGGACGAGCGCACGGTCAAGGTTTCCGGCAGCCGCTACGAGCCGTCGGACAGTTACACCGTAAAGCTGGAGGGTGCCAGGCCGCTCGGTTACCGCACGGTCTTCATCGCCGGTGTCCGTGACCCGATCCTGATCGACATCATCGACGATTTCGTCGAGACCTGCCGCGGACGCATTCAACGCGACGTCGCCGGACTGGGGATCGCGGCCGAGGACTACACGCTGTCCGTCCATCTTTACGGCAAGAACGCGGTGATGGGCGCGCTGGAGCCTCAAATCGACGAAACGCCCCATGAAATCGGTCTGCTGCTCGATGTGCTGGGCAAGACCGAGGACATCAGCCGCGCCGTGCTGGCCAAGTCTCGCTATGCCTTCCTGCATACGGATTTCCCGGGCCGCATGTGCATTTCCGGGAACCTGGCGATCCCGTTCTCGCCGTCGGATATGCATGTCGGGCCGGTCTATGAATTCAGCGTCTGGCACGTCATGGAATGCGACGATCCGATGGAGCCGGTGCGCATGGAATGGCTGGAGCTATAGGCCCGGCCATTGCCTGAGGGCGCAGGGGCCCGGCATCATCGTTTTTCGGTAACCAAAGGGGGGCGGGGACAGAAATCATGAAGATCACGCTATTGGGGACGGGTACGCCGACGCCGTCGTTGAAACGGATGAGCTCCGGCTACATGGTCGAGGTCGATGGCGACGTCATCCTGTTCGACCACGGGCCGGGCGCTCACCACCGCATGCTGGAGGCGGGAAAAAAGGCGACGGACGTGACCCACGTCTTCTTCTCCCATCTGCATTACGATCATTGCCTGGATTACGGCAGGCTGGTTCTGACCCATTGGGATCAGGGCGTGGGAAAACTTCCGGAACTGCAGGTCTACGGCCCGCCCTTCACGGCCAAGATGACGGACCTGTTGTTCGGCGCCGACGGCATCTGGGGGCCCGACCTGAAGGCCCGCACGGAACATCCGTTGTCGACGGTCATCTACAACGCGCGCGGCGGCGACGGCCAGCGCGCAAAGCCGAAGCCCAAGGTGTCCGAATTGAAAAGCGGCGACGTGGTCGAGACGAATAAGTGGAAGCTCACCTGCGCCAGCGTGCGCCACGTACAGCCGTTCCTGCATTCCTATGGCTACCGCCTGGAGACGGACGCGGGCGTGTTCGTCTATTCCGGCGATACGGGGCCCTGCAAGGCGATCGAGAAATTGGCCGACGGTGCCGACGTGCTGGTCAACATGTGCCATTACCTGAGCGGCACGGAACTGGGCAAGGAATTCGCCGAAGGCTGTATGGGCCACTTGGAACTGGCGGACCTGGGGGCGACGGCCAATGTGAAGAACCTGGTCATCAGCCATGTCACCGAACAGATGGACAAACCCGGCGTGCGCGAACGCATCCTGCGCGACATGGGCGAACGCTATTCCGGCAACCTGTTCTTCGGCGAGGACGGCATGGTCATCCCATTAGGTGACCCCTTGCCGGCCAAGCTGGACTGACACGGCAGAGAGAAGAAAAGAAGGAAACGACAGCCATGGCCAAACTGAGAGACATCGCGCGGGTGGTCCGCGGCAAGAACGCGGGGGCCCTCTATCTGACGCTCGACGTCATGTTCGAGGACGATGCGACCTATCGGAAAGTGCGCGATTCCGGCGTCCTCAGCCCGCGCGACCTGGCGCCGCTCTACGGTGTCACGGACAACGAGGTTGCGATCATCCCCTTCGACGTCGCCCGCGCCATCAAGATCACCGTGCCGCGCCGCGTGCCGTCGGGCTCCCCCGGCGACACCGACGTCTACGGCGCCCAGCAGCACGTGCCGCTAATGAACCTCGAGGTGCCGGAGTAGGGGGCATAGACAACTGTCGGACTCTCCCTCTCCGTCGATTGCTACTCGGCGGGTTCGGTCGCAAGGGAGCCATCCGCGTCATTCCGGATGCCGTCAGCACGATGAGACCATAACCAGAGTCCCAGACCGATAACGAGAAAGGCCACATCCACCGACATGGGGGTAGGGTTCCCCTGGGCGAGCGATTCTGCCCAACCCGTGCCGCCGCATCCCAGGCGCAGGACCGGCAGGCCGAGGCATCCGGCGGCGAGCAACCGGCGGAACCGTCCGATCAACCGGGTTTCGTCCGTGACTATCCCGAACAGGATGGCCGCGCCGCAGCCGGCGAAAAACCCGACCGGCGTCCAGAAGAACGGATCGCCCGCCGCCAGGGCCGGGAAATAGAACCAGGTGCAAATCAGAAGCGCCAGCGGTAGGCCGTAGGTCGTGACCGCGACGGCCCGCGCGTATTTCCGCCACAGGGGATCGTCCTCGCGCCGTCTTACCCAGAGCCGCAGGCCGGAGACGATGACGTAGCACATGGCGACGCCAAGCCCGACCCAAATGGATTTCGACAGGACGCCGCCGAAGTCGCCGAAATGCAGCGGCCCCATCAGGCCACGGAGATCGGCGCCGAGGGACGGCGCGTTGCCGATGCGCGGCTTGGGGCCGAACGGTTTGCCGTCGGATGCGCGGAAGATGTTCTGAACGCGCACCATGTCGCCGTCGGGTGGGCGGTGATACACGCTGATCCGTCCGTCGGCCCGGCCCCAGTTGTCGACTCGCATGAAATAGGCCGGCGTTTGAATTTCCGCCGTCGAGCGGGCAACCAGCGCGTCCAGGTCGACCACTTGTGCGGGCGTGGCGTCGGGTATGGCTTTGGTCTGGAACAAGGCGGCGCGCATGGCTTCCATGTTGCCGCCGAACGCGGTTTCCGCGACCAGAGGACGGATGAGTGGGCCGGAGAAGCTGTAGAACGAGCCCGTAAACCCCAGAAGGAAAGCAAAGACCAAGGACCAGCTTGCCGCCAGGACATGGCGGTCGCGCGACGTGACCAGGCGTTCCCCGTGGCGCGCAGCGACGAACAGGTCGCGGATCAGGTGCCGGTGCATGAGAAAACCCGTCAGTCCCGCCGCCATGACCAGCAATCCCATGATCCCGGTGACGATCCGCCCCCAGGGATCAGGCAGATAAAGAGCTTCGTGCAGGTCGACGATGAAGTGTTCCAGGGCGCTGGTTTCGAAATTTTCCAGCCTGTCGAAGATGAAGCCGTCGGCGCGGGATAGCCGTTCGCCGGTTTCAGGGTTCAGGTGATAGATGGTGCCGTAGGGCCGGATTTCGCCCAACTCTTCATTCATCGCCATGCCATAGGGGGCGATGATCATTTCTCCCCGGGGATTGGCGTAGATGATGACCCGCTTGAGATATCCTTTCGGCGTGTGTTCGACGATCTCGCGGACACGGTTGTCGATGCCGCCCAGGTCGACCAATAGGGGGCGAGAACCGTCGCCGCCGGATGACCAGCTATTGAGGTCGCTGCCGAAAACGCTGACGGCCCCTGTGAACACGACCACGTAGAGCACGAGCCCCAGGATCACGCCGGACCAGCCGTGCACGGCGGTCAACCGCTTCAGCTGTGCCCGGCTCAACTTCTCCACGGGGTTCAGGTCGATGCCATCAGCCATGGTCTTGCGGGCCCCTTTCGCCGCGCTTTGGGATGTTCTGTTCCTGGTGAAAATCGCATCCGTTCGGTCGGCCGCCGTTCGGATCTAGAAATCGAACGATGCCGAGAGTTTGTAGGTTCTGGGGTCGCCGATGTGCATCTGTCCGAAGGTGTTCACACCCCAGAATGACGTGTTGAACAGGTTCTCGATCGAGGCGCGGACCACGATGGGCTCCCCGCCCTGGCGTTCGAAGGTGTAGCGGGCGCCGATATCGACCCGGCTGTGCCCGTCGATTTTCTGCAGGTTCGCGGTGTCACGGAAAGTCGATGTCAGATGGGTGACCCGTCCCGTCAGGGTCAGGCCTTCGACCTGGGGCAGGTCCCATTCGCCGCCCATGACGAAGCGCCACCTCGGCGCGCCGACGCCCTTGTTCCCGATGTTGCTGGCCGTCTGGGTCTCGGTCAGTTCCGAATCGATGAAGGACACGCCGCCGAGGATGCGGATGCCTTCCGTCGGTTCGCCGAACAGGTTCACGTCCAATCCCCGATGACGCTGTTCTCCGTCCACGTCGTAGACGTTGGTGGTCGGGTCGGTGAAGGCGCTCGGTTGCGCGACCTGATAAGCCGTCAGGGTCGCCGTCATCTGTCCCATGTCCCATTTCGCCCCGGCCTCGTATTGCTTGGTCACATAAGGCGGGAAGATCTCCCCGGCGTTGGCCGCGCTGTCCGGGGCGGTGGAGCCGCTTTGCAGGCCTTCGATATAGCTGGCGTAGAACGAAACCTGGTCGCCCCAGGGCTTGACGACGATGGCGGCCATGGGCGTGAGGGCGCTATCGTTGAAGCCGCCGGAAAGAGCTTCGGTATTGCGGTTGAAAGACGTCGTGTTGATGTCCTGATAGCGCCCGCCGCCGGTCACCTGCACCATACCGTCCATGATCGACAGGGTGTCGGCCAGAACGTAGCTGCGGTACCAGTTGTCTTGCTGTTTCTGCGCGTTGCTGGGGCTGGGCGTGCCGGTCTGCGGATCCGACGAATAGGTCGGATCGTACAGATTGGAGGCAACGGCGGCGTACGAGCCCCGCGACGCAAGCCAGACGCGGGTCGTGAAATCGAAGCCGGCAACCATCTGGTGGCTGATCGGCCCGGTCTGGAATTCCGCCCGGGCGCCGGCGTTTGTGGAAAACGCATGAAGGGCTTCGCCCCGCTGTGTCACGTTGCCCGCCGACAGGTCGCCGTCTGAATTGTTGATCGTCCGTTGCAGAAAGACCTGGCGGGTCATGTGCCGCCGATGTCCGCCCACGGCGGCGAAGGCGGTGATCTCCGGCGTCACGTCCACTTCGCCGCGCAGGGAGCCGTAAAATATCTGGTTTTCGATGAACTCCCAGGGCGCGTTCTGGTTTGTCGTGGCGTCCGGCGCTGCGGGCACGTCGACGCCCGTGGCAACCGTGAACAGTTGCCGCGGTCCGTCGATCCGGTTGACCTGATACCCGAGGTCGGCGTCGATCCGGAACCGGTCGTGCCGGTAGTCCAGACCGAATGCCGCCAGCTGGGTTTCCTGGCTCTGGTGGTCGATGGGCAGGTCGCCGTCACGGTAGACCCCGTTGAACCGCACGCCGAATTCCTTGGCGTCGCCGAACCGGCGCCCCAGGTCCACATGGCCGCCGAAGTTCGAGCTGCCGGTGTAGTCAGGGGAAAATTGCATCAAGGGGTCTTCGCCGGCCCGTTTGGGCACCACATTGATGACGCCGGAGATCGATTCCGCGGGGGCCATGCCCTTCAGCATGCCGCTGGGACCGCGCAGGACCTCCACCCGTTCGACGCTTTCCGCCGACATCGACGTCACCTGCGTCGGCGCGACGTTCGGAATGCCGTTCAGCAGGATATCGTAGTTCCCGACATCGAAGCCCCTGATGGAAAACGACGAGGTTCCGACGTGGACCGGAAGGTTGACCACGACGGACGGGTCGTTGCGCAAGGTCTCGGTAATATGCTGGTTCTGCTGGTTCTGAATGAGTTTCGATGTGTAGCTGTTTTGAGTGAAGGGCGTGTCCATCATGTCCTTGGTACCAAGGACGCCGACCTGGCCGCCGCGCGCCACCTGGCCCCCGGCATAGGCCGGGGACAGCTTGCCGATCTCGGCCTGGCGGGGCATGGCGCGTCCCTCTACGGACACCGTGCCCAGGGTCAGGCGTTCGTCGCTCGCCTGCGGCCCGTCGAGCGCCACGGTGCGCGCACCCGTCATGCGGTAGGTCACGCTCGTGCCGGAAAGCAGCCGCTGGAGCGCCGCCGTCGGCGTGAGGGAGCCTTGGACGCCCGGCGAGGTGCGGTTCTTCGCAACCTCCGCCGTATAGCCGACCTGCCAACCGGTGACGGCGATAAAGGCGTCGATGGCGGCGGCGAGCGGTCCCGCGGGAATGTCGAAGTCGACCTGGCTGTCCTCGCTGACGTCCGTTTGGCCCAATTGCACGGCGGGCGGCGTTGCCGTCTCGGCCGCCTGGACGGCCGGGCCGAAGGTCAGGGCGGTGCAGGTCAACAGCGTTGCGGTGAAGCGGCGGCGGATGGTGGTCATGGTCTCGTCTTCCCCTTTGAGGTCTCGGCGGCGCCGCATTCTTGATGTTGCGACGCATTCGCATTTCTAAGGCCGAGACGAACGGGGGGCTTTCGTCTCCCAACGGAAAGTTCGAAAAAGTTTTTAGTGCAGGATCGTCAGCAGGCCGGGCAGGCGGACCATGTCGGCGCCGGCGATATCGGCCAAGGCCGCGACGACGTTGTCCGGATCGTCCAACCGATAATTGCCGCTGACCCGCAGGTTGCGGAGGCGGTCCGTGGTCAGCACAACTTTGCCCCGGTGATGACGGGCAAGCCGGTCCATGACCTCGGACAGGGGGCGGTCGCGGAATACGAAGCGGCCGTCCAGCCAGGCGAAGGCCGCTTGCGGTTCCAGAGGCGCGAGGTGGCCGGCATGACCGGCGGCCACGGTCACGCCCTGGCCGGGGGTCAGGTCCACCGGTGCGCCGCCGTCGTCGCCGGACACCTGAACATGCCCGCGTTTGACGCGGACCTCCGTTTCGTCCTTGCGTAGTAAGACGGAAAACGCTGTGCCGACAACGCGGGTGAGAGACCGTCCGGCGGCGACCTCGAAGGGCCGACCGGTGTCCGGCATGACATCGAAGAAAGCCTCGCCGCGAAGCAATTCGATCCGGCGCGTGCCGGGACCGAAGGCGACGTTCACGGCGCTGTCGGCGTTCAGCCTGACGACCGAACCGTCGGCCAGGGTGAAATCGGACTGCTCGCCCGTCTCGGTCGTCAGATCGGCGGACGGGGCGAACGGGTCGATGTCGGCGATCCGTCCCAAACCCATGGCCAGGACCAGCATGGCGGCCAACGCCATGGCGGCACGCAGGCCCGAACGGGCGCGGCCGGGGCGCCCGGACGCCGGTGTCCCGGCGGTGGCAGAAGTCCGGGCGGTTTCAAGGGCATGACCGAGTTCGGGCGCGTTCCAAAGGCCGGCGACGCGGTCGTACGCCCGGGCATTCGCCGGATGCCTGGTGAGCCAGGTTTCGAATGTCGCGGCCTCGGCGGCGGTCATGGCGCCGGACTGACGCCGCATGAACCAGTCCAGGGCTTCCGCCGTCGCGGAATCCAGGTTGGGCTCGGGGACCGGAGTTTCGTCGTCGTGGGTCATGGTCAAGCGTCCGGGGGGTTGGTCCGTCGTTGGTGAAGCGGACATAAATATGACGGATGAGGCGGTGCTTTCTCCCAATCTGTCGTCGCGACGGCGAGGCATCCGCGATTACTCCGCATCATCGTCACCGCGCGCCGCCAGGCAGTGGGCCAGGGCGGCGCGGATGTCGTTGTAGACCGTGTTTTCCGAAACCCCGAGTTCACGGGCGATCTCGGGGTAGCTCAGCCCGTCCAACCGGGACAAGGTCAGCGCCCGGCGTGCGCGCTCGGGCATTCCGTTCAGCGCGTCCTCGACCCGATGAAGGAGTTCGGCGTTCATCACCGTGGCCTCCGGGCCGGGTTGCGGGGCAGGGACGGCGTCGGTCGTCCCATCCGCCGTTTCGGACATGAACCCGCCGCGAATGCGCTCGCGGCGCAAATGGTCGAGCGCCAAATTCCGCGCTGTTTGATAGAGAAACGCCTGCAGGTGCGTGACCGGCCGTTCGCGCGCCGCCTTGGACACTCTCAGATAGGCGTCATGGGCCAAGTCTTCCGCGGTCGCCAGGCAGCCGACCATGCGGTAAAGCGTGCCGATCAAAGATCGCCGCTGGGTGTGAAATATCTGGGTCAACAGATCGCGTTGACTGTCCGTCGTCATCATCGCCCCGAAGATGGCCTGCCCGTCATCCGGCGACGGCGGTGCATGAATTGCGATTGATTATCATTATCTATCGTTTTTTGCCAAGAACATCTTTTGATGTCATCCGGTGCATAACGCGATTTAGAATTGATTCAGATTTTTGTGATATAAATTCTCTAATGGGTCGCCAGAAGGGCTTGCCCAAGCCATTTAATGGACCAAGGGGGGACGGATCTTGGCCATACTGAATTATCGAACCGCCGCGCTTCTGCGTGCCGCGTATGCCATTTCCTTGATGTTCATCGTGATGACGCCGCTGCGGCCGGTTGCCGCGGCGGGGCTGTCAGAAACTCTGGAACAGGTCGATACGGGCCCGTTCAAGGACGCCGCCTGCCGGGCCGGGATCGAAGCCATGGTCGGCACGGTCGACGGCCTGGGCATCGCCGCGTTCTCCGACCTGAAGGTCGAGGACGATGCGATCACCGGCAAGCTTTCCTTGCCGGTCGGCGGGACCTGGACCCTGGCGCTGTTTGCGACGGATTGTTCGAAGAACGCCTTCGCCTTCATGGCGCCCGGCAAGGATTTGAAGATTTCCGATATCGTCAAATCCGTGCCGGGATTGTCCGAGGTCGACAAGCTGGGCCTGACGAATCAGGCCTTCATCTACTCCAATACCGAGGGCGAACTGGCCGCCGAAAGCGTCCCCGACAGCATCAAGAAAGCGCTGACCGATGCCGCGCTCGGCGACGACGGCGTGTCCATTTCGGTGGCACCGGGCCTGACGGTCCTGGGCGTCATGGACATGTCGAAATCGGTGCTGACCAAGAACGCGTTGAACTTCTTGGGCGTAAAGAACGCGTCGGATCAGAAACTCGCGGTCAATGGCTTCCTCGGCAAGGACATGATGGAAGCGGTGGTCAAGGGCGAGAAGCCGGAACCCGATTTCTCCATCACCGGCACCTGGCCGAGCCTGACCATGACGCTGCCCGGCAATCACGCGCTGCCGACGGCGTCGCTCGGGTTTTCGACCACGGTCACCGGCGACGGCAAGGCGTTTTCCTTCAACGTCGCGGCCGAGGATGCGTGGAAATCGGCACTGGGCATTTCCGGGCTGACGCTGTCCAACGTCACCATGTCGATCGACGCCGCCGACGATATCAAAGCGGCCCTGGCGGCGACGACCAAGCTGGGCAGCCAGTCCCTCGACGTGACCTGGGAAGTCGAAAAGGCCGACAAGGCGGAAGTCGCGGTCAGCCTCAAGGGCACGGACGACAAGACCTTCAACATTGCGACCCTGGCCGGGCTTTCGAAGGTGCCGGGGATCAAGGACCTGGGCTTCAAGGAACTGACCGTGTCGCCGTCCGGTTTCGGCGGCCGGGTCATGTTCAAGAACGAAGAACTGGATGCCGCCGTCGTCTTCATGGGCACCGGCAAGAAGCCCATCGTCATGTTCAAGACGCAGAAGTTCGCGCTCAAGGACGTGGATGGCGCCGTGAAGAATACGCCGCTGGGCAATGTCGAATTCCCGGGCATGATCTTCACCCTGGCGGAACACGATCCGGGCGCGCTCTCGGCGGACGATTTCCCTTCCGTCGCCGATATCATCATCGGCGAGCTTGAGGAAAAGACCGGCGGCACCCTGCACCTGAAGCAGGGCGTCGGCATGATGGCCATGCTCGACACGGACCATCTGGGGGCGGCCAAGAAGGCGCTGGGGATATCCGGTGAATTGGTGGTCGGCGGGAACCTCGGTGGCGTCATCGGCGGGGGCGAGCCGGAAATCGCCATCTACGCCAAGCTGCCCAGCTTTTCCAAGATGCCCAAGTTCATGCGTGCGGCCAAGGACATCACGCCCGAACTGGTGCTGGAGTTCAAAAAGGCCGGGACCAATATCGTCTCGGATGTGGGCGTCGGCCTCGTTACCCATTTGAAAGTCGGCAAGGACGAACTGGAACTGGAAACCGCCGTGCGCACGGTGGCCTCGGAAACGGGAGTCGGGCTGAACTTCGCCGGCGCCCTGGATGTCTGGGAACATGCCTTCGCGCTCAAGGGCTTCACCATGGAAGACGTCGCCGTCTCCGTCGGCGTCGACGTGGACGGGTCAGTCTCCGCCGGATTCCAGGGAGATGTCTCGCTCAAGGACGGCTCGACCAAGTTCCGGCTGGAAGCTCTGGTCACGCCGGACCCGGAGGCCGCCGGCCTGCCCAAGGAAGTGATCTTCGATCTGGAAGCCAACCACTTCTCGCTGGAAGGCCTGATGGACCTGGCCGACGTGTTCATCGGCTCGACCGGTGATTCCAAGGTCGCCAAGGCGGCCCGCGGCAAGGGGCTCTACAAGACCCTGCAACTCGACAAGATGCCGTTGATCGAGTTCGTCGAATTCAAGGCCCAGGACGGATCCAAGGAAAACGTCCGCATCTTCTTCGCCACGCCCGGCGCGTCGGACCCGGCGCTGCAGGTCGACGGCATGGGCATCGGCCTGGAAGGCCGTATGAAGATCGCCGGCAAGGAACTCGCCCAGGCCAAGTTCGACCTGTCGGAAACGGGGATCGATTTGGAAGGCGAGGTCCTGATCCACAAGCTGGGCCCCTTGAACATCAAGGACGCCGAAATGGCCATGGGCGCCAGCCTGACCGAGCTGCCCTATCTGCACATGAACGCGGACGTGAAGATCCTGGGTCTGGAACAGAAGGCCAAGATCGATTTCTCGAAGGAGGAAATGGGTTTCACCATCGAGGACGATTTCGGCCAGGCCTTTACCTCCATCGTGTCCGCCCGCGCCGACATGAATCCGGCCAAGCCTGATTTCGATGTGCTGCTGGAATTCCAGGGCGACCTTCTGGATACGGTCCTGGGCGGTATTGAAAAGGAACTGAACAAGTTCATCGCCCAGTACAAGGGCGACGTCGAAGCGGCGGAGAAGGACCTGGAGAAAGCCAAGAAGAAGGTCGACGACGAGGAAAAGAAGGTCGACAACGCGATCAAGAAGGCCGAGGCCGACGCCAAGAAGGCGACGGACAAGATCGAAAAGGCGATCGCCAAGGTCAACGGTATCCAGAAAACGATCAACGACAAGGAAGACAAGGTCCACGACAAGTCCCACGACCTGCACAAACTGCATTGGTATCAGGTCGGCAAGGCGATCAAGCTGGCGGCTGAAATCGCCGGGTTGGAGGTCGAGATCGGTGGGCTTTACACGGCCAAGGCGTCGGCCACGGCGGCGCTGGAAGTCGCCAAGGCGGCGACGGAATTGACGCCGATCCTGTTCCAGGCCGGTGTGCTGGCCGCCAACGCGGCCTTCGAGGTCGCCAAGGGCGCCATCACCGCCTCCGAGGTCGCGGTCGAGGCCTCGGAATACATTTTCAAGGGTCTCGAAAAACTGATCGAGGCCTACCGCAAGAACTTCCACTTCACGGAAGCCAAGTTCGACGGCTCCCTGCAGGCGCTGCTGGGTAACAAGCCCATCGAAATGGTCGCCAACTTCACGGTGTTCGGCCAGGACGTGGACGCCGACCTGAAGTTCAAGCCGGTCAGCCCGGAAGAATTGGGCAAGGCTATCGGCGGCATGATTTCGGACCTGGCGAAGGAAGCGGTCGACGGCATCGAGCACGCCTTCTTTGGCGGTGGGTCGCATTCCAATTCGCATTCCCAGGCCGTCGCCGATTGGGCCGAAAAGAACCACGCGACCCAGTCGGGTGGTGGCTTCGCCGGCGCCGGCTGGGGGTCCAGCGGGCCGGGCGGCATGACCATTCCGGTCAAGGGCAACCTGTACAAGAACGCGGCAAACGGCCATTGCCTGATCTTCAAGAAATCGAAAAAGGTCCCCGAGTTTCATTTCGGCGATTGTGATTCGACCAACGACGATCACCTGTTCCGCTTTTCGCCCAAGGGCGACTTGCACGCGGTGGCATCGGGAGAGAAGAAACCGTACTGCCTGAGCGCCAAAGGCGTGGACCGAGGCGCCAAGCTGTTCCTGGATAAATGTAACGGCAAGCCGCAGCAGAAATGGACGCTCGACGGCAGTCAGTTGATGATGGCGTCCGGCGAATGCGCTGCCTTCAACACGAAAAAGAAAAGGCTGGAACTGCATGACTGTTCCGACAGCGACAACTCGCAGCAGTGGGAAACCACGCCCATCGCGGACTTGCAGAAGCTTTCGGAAACGCCGGCGGACCAGCTCTATACCGTCAGCCTGCGCGATATCGAAACCGGCAACTGCGTCGATGTCGCCGACAAGATCGGCCTGTCCTACGAATGCGACGGGTCGGACTATCAGACCTTCAACCTGAATTCGGACTCCCAGCTTCGTGTCCTTCAGGAATGCGTCCGCGCCCATGGCAAGTCGAAGGGCGGGGGCATCTACCTGGGCAAGTGCGATGGCAACGAAACGCTGTGGGAATGGACCGGCCTGCATCTGAAGGCAAAGGGCACCAAGCTGTGCATCGCGCGCGGCAAGCATATGAAGGCGCCCTTCGACATTACGCCGCTGCAGTTGCAATCCTGCACGGACAAGGCGGCGGAATGGGAGTTGGAGCCCGCCAACGTGGACGAAGACGGCCGCATTCTGCCGGCCTATCACATGATCCGCTCCGCCACGTACAAGCGCTGCGTCGAAATTCGCACTCAGCTTCAGGTCGACGGATTGCCCATTCCGGAAACGGTGCTGTGGGATTGCAACGGCGACTTCAACCAGAGCTTCTCGTTCCGTTGGAACGGTGAAATCCGGTCGCTCGGCAAATGCCTGGCACAGGACGGCGGCAGCGTCGCGCTGCATGACTGTTTCCAGCGGCCCAGCGCCCTGCAATTCAATCCCGCCATGTTCCAGAAAGGCGGCAACAACAACCGCCACGCGGTCAACAACCAGCGTTGGAAAGTCCGCAAGGACGGCCTGATCCAGAAAATCGGAACCAAGCTCTGCCTGAGCGTTCATCCCCAGGGGCAGCGCAAGCTGACGACGATCAAGATTGCCGGCGGAAATTTCGTGCCCGCCCCTCCGACGAAGGGGTCGGTCGGCGGGATCGGCTCGTTGCTTTCCCTGCAGAAATGCAATTCCGGCGACAAGCTTCAGAAATGGGTGATCGAGAACACGTTGCCCGACGGCACCAAGGCGGATTCGTACAAACGCCTGGCGCACAAGATCGACGGCAAGGAACGGTGCCTGGAAACGTCCGGCGACACCAACATCCGCCGCCTGGTCGCGCGCGAATGTTCAAGTTCTCAGTACCAGCAATTCGCCCTGACCAATTACGGCGAAGTCCGCCAGATGGGCCGCTGTGTCACCGCCGATTCCGCGAAGAAAGCCTTCTACGACGGGCGCCAACTGAACCTGCAGGAATGCCGGAACGACGCCAGTCAGAAGTTCACGGCGGGCGACAACGGGCTTCTCAGCCAACCGCCCGTAAGCGGCACGCGGCGCTGTGTCGTCGAAGGGCCGGTGTTCGAGCCCAAGGTGCCGTTCTTCGGCCATCTGCCGCCGCAGATTCAGGAGCACATGAAGAAGCTGCCCTCGTTCGCCCCCGTGGCGTCTGGGCCCTGCATGTTCCAATTCCAGAACAAGTCGACCAAGAAATGCATGCGTCGGCGCGCGGACGGTGTGCTGGCGTCTGGCAAGTGCGATACGTCTTCGCCGGAAAAATCGCACCAGGAACTGGCCGTGGTGAAGAACAAGCTGACCTTCGTCCGGCTGTCCAAAACGGACTTCCATGCGCCGCATATCTGGATCGACGAACCCATGGGCTCGGTCCTGCCGACAACGGTGCCGGTCCTGCCGGGGATCGATCCCAAGATGGCGGCCGAGGTCAAGGCGTCCTACGACAATTCCGGATTCGTCTTCGAACAGAAATACGATCGGTTCAAGAAGTACAAGGACGGCAAGGCCACGAAGGATTGCCTGGCGACGGCCAAGAAGGGCTCCCAGGCGTCGGATAAGAAATTAGCCGACCTGCAACATGCCTATGTCGGCCAGGCCGTGCAATGGACCGGCATCTACATGGTGAGCCGGATCAATCCCGCCATGAAGTCACAGGCCGGCAAACTCAAGGCGGCTGTCGACAAGGCCCGCGAAGCCTATGAAAAGGCCGCTGCCCCGGGAGCGTTGACGACGGCTCATTGTTCGTCGTCGTCGTCCCAGAAATGGGAGGCGATGCCCGTGCCGCGGACATCGTGGGAGCCCAAGTAACCCGCAACGGTTGTGTCCGAAAGCGATTATTGACGGTCTTCCGAGGGCGTGCCCCCCTCGGAAACCGGCCATTTTTGCCCATATTTTAGCCGTTTGCCCGGTCATATATCAGACCGGTCAAATGTGACGGTTAAATATCAATTGGCTGTAGCCAACGGGCGTCAGCCTGTGCAAAATCTGTCCCAATAAATAATACGACCTATCTGGACTACCACGCAAACAGGGAGAATTTGCATGAAAAGACGTGAGTTTATGAAGAAGGCTGCCGTCGCCGGCGTTGCCGGTGCCGCTGCCACGACTATTGCCAAGCCCGCGATCTCGCAGGGCCGCAAGGAACTGAATATCGTGTCTACCTGGCCGCGGGACTTCCCGGGCCTGGGCCTCAGCGCCCAGCGACTGGCCGAACGTATTCCGCTGCTGACCGACGGCCGTATCCAGGTCAAATACTTCGCCTCCGGCGAACGTGTCGGTGCGTTCGATTCCTTCGACGAAGTGGCCTCGGGCAACTCCCAGGCTTATATCGGTGCAGACTATTACTGGAAGGGTAAGCACCCGGCGTGGGCCTACTTCACGGCGGTTCCGTTCGGTTTCGCCTATGCGGAAATGGACGCCTGGATGAAGTACGGCGGCGGCCAGGGGCTGTTGGAAAAAGTCGGCGACGAATTCGGCATCATCGGCTTCCCCTGCGGCAACACCGGTTGCCAGATGGGTGGTTGGTTCAACAAGGAAATCAACTCGCCGGACGACTTCAAGGGCCTGAAGATGCGTATCCCGGGTCTGGGCGGCGACGTCCTGGCCAAGCTGGGCGCCTCGACCGTGTCCCTGCCGGGCAGCCAGATCTACGAAAACCTGGTTTCCGGCGCCGTGCAGGCCACCGAATGGGTCGGCCCGTACAACGATTACTTCATGAAGTTCTATGAAGCGGCGAAATTCTACTACTACCCGGGCATGCATGAGCCCGCGTCGCAGCTCAACATGGGCTTCAACAAGAAGTGGTTCTCTTCGCTTTCGAAGAGCGACCAGGCGGTCCTGATCGCGGCTTGTGCCGAGGAAAATGCCCACCAGATGGCGGAAACCAACGCCAACAACGGTACCTACCTCAGCAAGTTGATCAACGATCACGGCGTCAAGCTCCGCGCCTTCAACGATGATGTCTATGACGCCTTCGGCAAGGCCGCCGAGGAAGTCTTCGCGGAAGTGCAGGCGCACAGCCCGCTGGCCAAGGAAGTCCACGAGAGCTTCGCTTCGTTCCGGGGCGATGTCGGTCGTTGGATGCTGCTGGCCGATACGGGCTACACCAACCAGCGTAACCGCGTGCTTGGCATTAAAGTCTAACTGCCGACGCGACACGGCATAAGGCGGGACGGGGCGATTGCTCCGTCCCGTCCTTGTCCGGTCGATCCTATCGCGTTTGAAATTCATCCGGGGAACGCGCTCCGGATGCCTTTGCTCAGAACAAAACCGGGCCCTGACCACCTGGGGGCCGGACAATCAAGACAACAAAGGATTGCCAATTCATGGCGGCCGAGCAAACGATGCCTGATGCGAACGGGGCGGTTGCTTCCCCTGACGTATCGCCCCGGACGACCGTCGCCGTCCGTTTCTTCGGGTGGGCGGTGTTATCCGCACTCTGTGTTTTCTTAATCAATAACTATCTGACGTTCTGGCTCGGCTGGCCGGGCGAGGGGGCGGCCCTGCATTTGGGCCGTCACGGCGAAGAGACCGCGTCGTCGCCGCTCGCCTGGGTGCAGATGCTGGCCTATGTGGCCGGGATCGCCGCCGCCGCGCTTTATACAGTCAAGACCTGTTCCCGCACCCTGCGCGAGGACAGCCAGTTCATTTCCGACGGCAATGCCTTGCTGATCCGCATGGCTTATTTCGCCGTGCTTTATATCGGGGTGGCCGACGCCATTCTGTCTTTCATGCGGGTCGAGGGCTTCCTCCCCGCCGTGTTCGGCGACGACTTGGCGCTGGAGTTGGGCAAATCGCAATTCCGCGGTCCGTACGTGCATCTGCCGTTGACGGCGGCGGCCATCGTCACGGCGTTCTTCACGCGCACGCTGGGCTTTACCTGGCTCGCGCTGCTGATCGTCGGGGCGGAACTGCTGATCGTCATCACACGGTTCATCTTCTCCTATGAACAGGTGTTCATGGGCGATCTCGTGCGGTTCTGGTACGCGGCCCTGTTCCTGTTCGCGAGTGCTTACACCTTGATCGAGGAAGGCCATGTCCGCGTCGATGTGTTCTATGCCGCGTTCAACCCCAAACGGAAAGGCATGGTCAACGCCTTCGGGTCGGTGTTCCTGGGCGTCACGCTATGCTGGGTCATTCTGATCGTCGGCATGGGCGGCCAGAACGCGGTCATCAATTCGCCCATTCTGTCATGGGAAACGACCCAGACCGGCTTTTCCATGTATGTGAAATACATGATGGCCGGGTTCCTGGCCGTGTTCGCCATCTCCATGATGATCCAATTCATCAGCTATATGCTGGATGCCGTCGCCGATGTCCGGGGTGAACCCGGCGGCCGCGACCACACCAGCCACGCGAACGCCTAAGCGACAAGGACACGACACCCATGGAACTTCTCTTTCTTGTCGTCCTGATGGTGACCATGGCTTATGCGCTGGGCATCGGGTTTCCCGTTGCCTTCGCGCTGCCCGGTTCCGCCATCTTCACAATTTCCCTGGCGGCGCTCTGCGGCTGGTTGTTCGCCGGCAACGTCGATGCCTATTTTGCGCAAGGCGGCGCCTGGCAATGGCTGTCGGCCGGCGTCACGAACTTCCGCGGCGTCTATTGGGAGGCCGAACGCGACACCCTGATCGCAATTCCGCTGTTCATCTTCATGGGCATCATGCTTCAGCGGTCGAAACTGGCCGAAGACCTGCTGGTCACCATGGCGCAGCTATTCGGCCCGGTGCCGGGCGGCCTGGGCATTTCGGTGATCTTCGTCGGCGCGCTTTTGGCCGCGACGACCGGCATCGTCGGCGCGACCGTGGTCGCCATGGGCTTGATCTCGCTGCCCGCGATGATGCGCAACAACTACGCCAATTCGTTGTCGACCGGGACCATTGCGGCCTCGGGCACCTTGGGCCAGATCATCCCGCCGTCGATCGTGCTGATCATCCTGGCCGACCAGCTGGCCAGCGCGGTCGATCAGGCATCGACCGCGCGTAAGGAGCTGTACAAGGAATCCACGGGCAACCTTCTGATGCCGTCCGGTTTCGACGTGACGTCGACCAGCGCCGGGGAGATGTTCCTGGGCGCCTTCGTACCGGGCCTGGTCCTGGTCGGGCTGTATATGGCCTATGTTCTCGGGCTTGCCCTGTTCCGGCCGAAGATGGCCCCGGCCGTGCCGCGCGAAGGCGGCATCGACCGCAAGTTCATGGTCAAGGTCTTCATCACCCTGGTGCCGCCGCTGACCCTGATCTTCCTGGTTCTGGGATCGATCATCACCGGCGTCGCGACGGTCAACCAGGCCGGTGCCATCGGCGCGGCGGGTGCGTTGATCATGGGCGGCTACCGGCTTCGCGACGGGCATAAGAACGCCTATTACCCGGCGATCATGGCGTTGGTTTCCCTGGTCGCATTGGCTGTCATCAGCAATCAGTTCCACGTCAACGTGAAAGCGATCAATACGTCCGCTGACGTTCTCGGCGTGACGCTTGGCGTGATCTTCACGGTGACCTTGCTGATCGCCCTGGTCTGGAGCGGCTGGCGTGCCTTCAAGATCGAAGACACCCTTCAGGGCGTCATGGTCGAAACGGCCAAGACGACGTCGCTGGTGTTCATCATCCTGATCGGTGCCGCGATGCTGACCGCCGCGTTCCGCGCCTTCGGCGGCGAGGAACTCGTGCGTGAATTCCTGACCGGCCTGCCCGGCGGGTTCTGGGCCCAGTTCACCATCGTCATGCTGGTCATCTTCATCATGGGGTTCTTCCTGGACTTCATCGAAATCGCCGTCGTCGTGGTTCCCATCGTTGCGCCGATCCTGCTGATGGACCCGTCGGCCAACGTGACGGCCGTCTGGCTGGGCGTGATGATCGGCCTGAACATTCAGACCTCGTTCCTGACCCCGCCCTTCGGCTTCGCGTTGTTCTATCTGCGAGGTGTGGCGCCGCCCGCCGTCAAAACGATCCAGATGTACAAGGGGGTCATTCCGTTCATCGCCCTGCAACTGCTGGCGCTCGTGATCGTCGGTCTGACGCCGCAGATGGTGAACTATCTGCCACAGCGCGTGAGCCTGACTTCCGACACGGCGCCGCCTCCCCGAAATCCTGCGTTGTCGTCCTGTGTCCAGGATCACCTGTTCCAGGTCTATGACACGCAGGGCGATGCGATCCGTGCGGCCATTTCCTCGGCCCGCGGCCTGGATATCTCGATGCTCCCGGGCGAATTGCGCGGTGATTTGAAATCCAGCTTCGACAAGGCGGAAAAGACTTTCGAGTTGGTCGATAAGATCCATGCGGCCGAGAAGGCCGTTGCCGAGGCGACACCCGCTTATCTGCCGTTGCATGTCGAAGTCCGTGAAATGCAGCGCCAGGCCCGCCGCTTGAAGGAAGAAATCAAGTACAAGCAGCGGACGATCCGCCAACTGCCGCGCGACGGCAGCGCCGATGATCGCAAAGCCAAATTGGAAGCGCAGATCGAGGAACTCCAGACCGAGATCAAGGCCTACGAAGCGGAAGTGCCCGAAGACTGGCGGGCCCGTCACAATGCCTTCGTTAAACTGCAGAAAGCGGAAACGCTTGCCACGAGGCTTTACGAACGCAACGTGGACGGCGCTTACGAGCCGCTGATCGAAATCAAACGGGTCCTTGCCGCGACCGACGAGTTGTCGGCGCTTGGCGAAACCCTCGCCGGTCTGCCGGCGGCGGTTGGTGCCGAATCGGACATGGAAAAGGCCATGACGCTGATCAACGATTTGGAAAAGGTCATGCGCGAAATTTCGGGTACCCGGGAAATCCAGAAACCTCTGGCAGACGCCCGCCGTGCGTTGCGCGGCGACAAGCCGGATATGGAGAAAGCGCAGAAAGCCCTGGCCGATGCCAAGGCGGCGTTCGACACGGATATCGCCTGGCGTGAGAAGGCGGCGGGCGAATTGCTCACCGGTCTTTCGACTTATGACCAGGCGATCCGCATGAACATCGGTCTGCGCCAGCAGCCGAAGCTGTCCCAAGAACAGGCGCTCGACGTGGCGTCCTGCATGGCCAATCCGCGCGATCTGACCTTGCAGTTCTAGATCCAGGCGGGCCGCGACCATCATGCCGCCCGTTCTCAAGGCAGCGCTATGGATGCTGGGGACGTTATCGTCCCTGGCACTCATGGCCATCGCCGGGCGCGAACTCTCGGCCGAGCTGTCGACTCTGAATATCCTGTTCTTCCGCAGCGCCATCGGCCTTCTGGTGGCATTGCTGATCATCTGGCGGGCGGGCTGGCACCATTTGGTGACGCATCAGCCGGTGCTGCAGGTCCTGCGCAACATGGCCCATTACGTGGGGCAGTTCGGCTGGTTCTACGGCATTTCGCTGCTGCCGCTGGCCCAGGTCTTCGCGTTGGAATTCACCATGCCCATCTGGGCGGCCCTTCTGGCGCCGTTGTTGCTCAAGGAGCACATCACGCCGATGCGGGCATTGGTCATCGCCATCGGGTTCACCGGTATCCTGATCGTCGTGCGGCCGGGGCTCGTGCCGATTTCGACGGCGGCGCTCGCCGTGCTCATGGCGGCGGTCGGCTATGCCTTCGCCTATCTTATGACGAAGAAGCTGACGCGAACGGATTCGGCTCTGGCGATCGTTTTTTACATGTGCCTCGTGCAATTGCCGCTGGGCCTGATCCCGTCCCTGTTCGATTGGACGACGCCGTCGATGGCCTTATGGCCCTGGATTTTCGTGGTCAGCGTGACGGGTCTCAGCGCTCATTACTGCTTGGCTCGGGCCTTCGCCGAAGCCGATGCCGTCGTCGTGGTTCCCATGGAATTCCTGCGTCTGCCGTTGATCGCGTTCGCCGGACTGCTGTTCTACGGCGAAGCGCTGGACCCCTGGGTGCTGGGCGGGGCGGCGGTGATCTTTGCCGGCAACTTCCTGAACATATGGGCCGAACGCCGACGGCAGTAGGGCCTTCGCCCCGGCGTGAACCGGCGGCCGGAGAGGCTGCATTCGATTCTACTCACATTGTCATGCCTGCGTCAGGTTTGTCGGCATAATGGGTAAGTGACTATGACCCATCTTCTTCATGCGAGTGGCTGCGCGTGAAGTCGGCCAACGAACGAAAGGACCATGACATGAATGCGTTCTCCGGAACCGTCATCACCCGCGCAGCCCCCGACCAATCGGTTCGGGAGCGTCTTCGCAAGGCCGGGCGAGAACTTGCCCAATCCGTTCTCGCGCAACGCGCCGCCGTGCAATCCCTGCAGGATAATCTGGCCGCCTTGGAAGGCACCTTCGACAAGCTGGAAAACAAGTTCCGCGACGTCCACGACACGCTCGGTGCGTCCTTGGCGAAACCGGCCGGGCAGGACGCCTGAACGGTATCCCGCCGTTACTTGAGTGGGGCAGTCAGCTTATTCCGGCAGGGGGATGAACTCCGTCTCGCCGGGCACGGCCGGAAAGCGTCCGTTTTTCCAATCGTCCTTGGCCTGTTCGATCCGCTCTCTTGAGTGGGAGACGAAGTTCCAGAACATATGGCGGGGCTGGTTCGGCCGCGCGTCGGGCACGGTATCCAAAGGGGCACCGCCCAGCAGCATGACCCGTGATCCGTCCGTGGCCGTCACCGTGACGTCGCTGCCTGCGGTCAAGACCACGGTCTGGCCGACCTCGAACCGCTCTCCGGCGATCTCAATCGCCCCTTCGGCGACATGAATGGCCCGCTCCTCGTGTTCCGGGGCCAGGGTAACGGACGCCCCGGCGTCGAGCCGCGCATCTGCGTAGAACATGGGTGAATAGGTCTGCACCGGCGCTTCCTTGCCGTCCAGACGGCCGGCGATCAGGCGGACGCGGTAGCCGTCTCCGTCCCAGGCGGGCAGGTCTTCCGCCGCATGATGGGAAAAGCCCGGCGTCGTTTCCTCGGCATCGATGGGAAGGGCGATCCAGGCTTGAATGCCCGAAAGCACATGACCGGCGGCGCGTTCTTCGTCGGGTGTCCGTTCGGAATGGACGACACCCGAGCCCGCCGTCATCCAATTGACCTCGCCCGGGCGAATGACCTCGGCGATCCCCAAGCTGTCGCGGTGCATGATCGCACCGTCGAAGAGATAGGTAATGGTCGCCAGGCCGATATGCGGATGCGGGCGCACGTCGATCCCCTGGCCCGGGGCAAACGTCGCCGGACCCATCTGATCGAAGAAGACGAAAGGTCCGACGGCGCGGCGGTTACGGTTGGGCAGCGTCCGCCGCACGATCAGGCCGCCGATGTCGTGTTCCTTGGGCGTGATGACCAGGGCAACTGTCCCCTGGTCTTCTTCATCGCATTGCGGGTCGTCCGTCGGCTGCCAACTCATGGCTCTGGGCTCCCCAAGCGGCGCCGCTTATTCGGCGAGCCAACGTTCGCGGATCTCGTTGACCGTCGCCGCGTGGTGGCGGGCCATCTTCATGGTCGGGGCCAGGGGCTCCTGATAGAAGAAATCAGGCAGTTCGTCGTCGTCGGTGGTGAAGCCGGCGGCGTCGTTGAATTCCTTCTCCAGCGCCAGGGTTTCCTTGCCCAGGCGGTCGAAGAACTCGACATCGAAGTCCGTGCCCAAGGCATCGTTCAGGGCGTTGATAATCAATTCCGGCTCGGCGTTGTGAACCGAGCGGCCGAAGACGCAAATGCCCAGGCTGTCCACGCTGGCGCACTTGGCCTGGATATTCAGGCTTTCCAGGGTCAGTTCCTCGGTCGATTTCCCGGCGCATTCGAAGGCCGGCAGGTTGCCTGTCGTATGGTCGGCACCCTGCGCCGTCAGCATCATGGAAATACCGGTGACCTCGATGACACGAGGATCGTAGGCGCTGATCGATTGCTTCTTGATGATCGGCAGGCGCGTGATGCCGTAATGCTCGCCGACGCGGGCCGTGCCCTGGGCCAGGATCTTGCCGCGTTCGTTGCCGTCGCGCATGTCGGCGAGGGCCTCCAGCATGAAGTTCTCATCGCCGTATTCGCCCAGGCCGGCATCCATCATCGCGCCCAGCAAGGCGCCGGTTTCGATGGTGTCGATGGCCAGGTCATTGGCGATGGCGTTGACGCGCGCGATCTGGTCCGGATGGGTCAGGCCGCAGTTACTGCCCATCAGGCCGATGGTCTCGTATTCCAGCGGGGCGACCAGTTCATTGCCTTCCTCGTCGGCATAGACGTTGGAGCATTTGATCAGGCAACCGGGCATGCAGGCATGGGTCGGCTCGCCGCCGCGCTCCAGGTTCTGTTCACGGATGTAGTCGCCGCCGATCTTCAACACGTCGCCGGTCGAGGTATCGACCTGGCGGCCGTCGCGGAAGTTGGCGACCGGCAGGCCGCCCAAATGGTTGATGACGTCGGCGACCATGGCGGTGCCGCGGGCACCCAGGTTCTGGGTCGCCGCGTCTTCGCGAATCTTGCCGCCGTAGGTCTTCAGCGACTGCATGAACTTCTTGCGGTCGTGGAAGTCGGGCATCTTGTTCTTGTCGCAGACGATGGCCTTGACCTTCTTCGACGCCAGGACAGCGCCGACGCCGCCGCGCGCGCAAATCCGGGTCGGGCGGCCTTCGGGATCGGTAAAGGTGACGCCGCCGATCAGGCCGCCGTATTCGGCGACCGGGCTGGTGATGCCCATGGAGACCTTGTCGCCGTACTTTTCACCCAGCAGCTTGGCGGCTTCGAACACGCCCTTGCCCAGATAGGGGGTCGCGTCCTCGAAGGTGATCTCGCCTTCCAGCGGAATGCGGATGACGACCCAATCATCAGCCGCACCCTCAAGCGTCATGCCCGAAATACCCAGCTGGCCCAGGGCGAAGGCCATCGTGCCGCCGCCGTTCGATTCCTTGATCCCGCCGGTCAGCGGGCTCTTGCAGCCGATGGAAATCCGGTTGCCGTTGGAGAAGTTGGATCCGGCGAAGGGGCCGGCGGAAATCACGAAGGGATTTTCCGGCGACAGGGGATCGACCGTGGCCAGGTCGCGGTCGACCAGCGTCTTGGCGATCCGGTAGCGGCCCGCGCGAGCGATCTCTTCGCCCGATAAGTCTTCGCTGGTGACGGATTTGGTGGACAGGTCGATGGTCAGGTATTTCCGCATGGTTCTTCAACTTCCCCAATTCTGGTCGTGTCGCCCAGTCCGCTCTCGGGACCCGCGCTGTCTCGTTGGAATCCGAGGCGCTCCGGCGATGGTGTGACGCTATTCTAAGGTGGGAGTGCGCTGCAGCAAATACCAGGTTTTACCCCCGGTCGCTTTAATCGTTTGTTCCCGAATACCCGAATGCCTTGATGAACGGGCGCAGTCGGTTGAGATGCGGCGCTAAGTGAATTTCGAATTTCCGCCAACGGCCAACCGCTTTGGTCGTTACATTCTCGGTCACTTGATGATAGCTGCTGGTGCCGATAAATGTCTGACGGCGGGCATGCGCCGCCGGATCCAGGACCTTGTCGTCCCAGGAAACATCCAGAAAATCCATTAACTTACGGGCGACCGGCTCGATTTCCTGCACAAGATCCTCATATCGGATTTCATGGATATCAAGGTCCAAGGCATCGCGTTGAATTTGCCACAACTCCATGACGTCGGCGTAGAAACGGACGGTCTCGTCCAAGCTGGTGAAGTGGACCATGCCTTCGTTCAAGTCGAACGGCTGCATGAAGCAACTCAGACAGACATCGCAGGGATGGCGCAGGGCCAGAATAAATTTCGCGTCAGGGAAAACCCGCTTAATCAGTCCGGCATCCAGGATGTTCAGCGGCAATTTATCGACCAGCCGCGCCGCCGGGTCGCGGTCGATCAGGCGATCGACGGTTTTGAAGTAGAGTTCGCGCAGTTCGAGAAGATCATCCGCCGACAGCGTGAACAGATTGGCGGGAAAGCCGTCGTCGCGGACCAGAAGATGATTGCGCAGCGTCGAAACGGTCGGTTGTTCTTCCAACACCTGAATGCCTGGGTGGGCATCCATGACTTGATCCAACAAAGTTGTGCCGGAACGGGGAAAACCAATCAGGAATACCGGATCGGCGGCGCCGTCTTGAGGTTGACGGGCGGCCGTGGACACCGCTGTGCCGGATTGGAGCCCGTCGTAGGCCTGTCGCAGACGGGCCAGGTATTCCCGCGAGCGGGCGCGGAAGAGGTCTGCCTCCTGGGTATCCTTGGCTAGAAAGGCATTGCCGGCTTCGAAGTTTTCGACGGCATCGCCCGGCCGGTCCAGACCTTCGTAAAGGAACCCCATTTCGAACCGGATTTCACCGAACGCAGGCGACGTCGTTAGCTCTTTCTGGTCCAGGCCTTTGAGCCGCGCCAGGGCCTTGTCGTGATCGCCCGACCGCCGTTCCAAGCGGGCCGCGACCAAATTCAGACCGGGATCGCCGGGCAGTGCTTCCAGGCCCGGGGAGATCGTTTCCCAGGCATCGTCCAGGCGGTTCATGCGCTCTTGTAGGCGCCCCAATTCCGTCCGGTTGCCCGGGTCGGCGGGATTGATGGCGACCGCCTGGGCATAGGCGGCGAGGGCGCCGTCGGCGTCACCCATGGCGCGCAGGTTGGCCGCTTTCAGGCGCAGAATCCCCGTATCCGACGATTGTCCGCCGAGCAGGCTGTCATAACAGGCCGCCGCCGTTTCGTATTCGCCCAGGCAGGTCATGATTTCGGCGTAGAGCAGCGTCAATTCCGCGTCGTCCGGTGCGGCTTGGCGGGCCGCTTCGCAGGCTTTGCGGGCGACGGCATAGGCCTTTGCCTGATGGGCCGTGTCGGCCAGAACCCTTTGCGCTTCCGCATCCTGCGGCGCGCGGTCGACAAGGGCGACGAACGCTCCCGTCGCGCGTTTCCAATCCTGTTGGCTGACATAGGCCTGGCCCAGGTTGAAGCGTGCGTTCAGGTTTTCCGGATCGAGTTCGACCGCCCGCGAGTAATGGGTGATTGCCTGGTCGACCTGATGGTCGTCGCGATAGGCATTGCCCAGGTTGTAATGGAGTGAGGCGGAGTCGGGGGTAATCTCCAGGGCGCGGTTGAACTGGCGGATCGCACCGTTCACGCGGCCGGCCTGGCGCAAGGCGATGCCGTAAAGTTCATGGGCCTCTGCCGAGCCAGGGGCGACATCCGTCAATGCCTTCAGGCTTTGCGCCGCGGCGTCGGCCTTATCCAGGCGCAACCGGACCAGTGACAACAGATGCAGGACATTGGGGTTTTCCGGCAATGTCTGGACCAGGGCATCCAGATGCCCTTCGGCGCCGCTAAGGTCGCCTGCCTGGTACATCTTGGCGGCGGCCTGAAATTGTTGTTCTGGGTCCATGAGCAATGTCGTCGTGGTGCCTGTTCGGGAAGTGTCGGGTCGAGGGGATGCGCCGGAAGCCGGCAATCAGGAAAACGGCGGATCGGCGGGCGTCAAGCGATTGTCGAGGCGCCAGCCGCCGGGCCTGTCTACGACCGACTTGAGGGTCGGGTCAACATGCAAGACCGCTCCCGCCGGTGGGCGCCCCCTCGCCATGGTCATGCGGTGACCGGGGCCGGGAAGCGTAGCTGATCGTGGAGACGCCAAAGCTCAGGGGAATCCACGGCCTCTTTGAGCCCTGGGTTAAGTTTCAAGGCGTGGTCGAAGTCGGCCAGCGCGGCTTCTCGTTCACCGAGAGCGGCACGCGCGAGGCCGCGCGCCAAATAGGCTTCTGCGAAATCAGGTTGCTTCGCGATCGCTTTCGACACGTATTCGATGGCATCCGTCAGTTTTCCCGAAAGGCGGGCGGCTTCGCTCATGCCGAGCCAGGCCAACGCATCATTGGGCGAGAGGTCCGTGGCCTTGCGGAAATCGGCGATCGCTTGCCCGTATTCCCGTAGGCCCAACAGGGCGAAGGCACGGGCAATCAATGCTTGCCCGAACAACGGGTCGATCGAAAGCGCTTCCGTCGCCATTGCCGCTGCTGCCTCGTGATCGCCAGAGCGTGACAGGATGCTGGCGTGGATCGATTTGACCCAGGGGTCCTTCGGCGCAAGTGATTGCGCGCGATCCATGTCTTGCAATGCCTCGTCAAAGGCGCCGTTCGACGCCTTGAGATAGGCCAGCGCGGCGATCGCACGCGTCTGGGACGGGGTTTCGGTGGTTACCCGTTCGTACAGGGCCGCTGCCTGACCGAGGTGTCCGCGGTTGTGTAATGTAAAGGCCTCCTGCAGGAGGACATGGCGGTTGTAGGGATCGAGCTCGCGCAGTGCCTTGAAATCGGCCAGCGACTTTTCCCAATCCTTCAATGCGCGAAAGGCGGCGCCCCGGATCAACAGCGCATCGACAGGCGTTTCCTGATCCTCGATCACCTTGGTCGCGTCGCGGACGGCCGCGGCGAACCGCCTGCCATGATAATTCGCCAGCGCCCGGGCCCGCCGCGCGACGGTGTTGTCGGGCGTTGCATCCAAGACCACATCGAGTTCGGCAATCGCCTCGGGGAAGAACTTCGCCTGCGCCAGGTAGCTCGCCCGGACCAGGCGCAGTTTATTGTCGTCCGGCGCCGCGGAAATTGCCGAGGCCAAATCTTCAGCCGCCTCCTTGAACCGCTGTTCTTTGGCATTTACGGCACCGCGCAGCGCCCAGACTTTGGGGTTCTGGCGTTCACGCAGCAAAATGTAGTCGAGATCATTGAGCGCCCGCGTCGGCTGGTTCGACGCCAGGTAGGCCGTGGCGCGCCCGAGAAGCCCGGTCGTGTTGGTGTGTTGAAAACGCAGCAGCGCCGTGAACGATTGAATGGCGTGGTCGTATTGCCGTTGGGTCAGATAGACCCCGGCCCGTGCCAAAAGGGCGTCGGCATGCTCCGGGTCGATTTTCAGAACGATGTCATAATCGCGGATCGCTTCCTCGAACCTTTCGGCGGAAACGAAGGCCAAGGCACGCAACAACCGTGCATCGATGTTCCGAGGGTTGGCGGCGAGAGAGAACGTCATGTCCTTGAAGGCGTCGGCGAATTCCTCCTTCTCCAGACGGATACGGGCCCGCAGAAGGAAGGGGTCGCTTTTCAAACGCGTCAGCTTCAGGACATGTTCAACGTCGTCCGACGCGAATTGAAGATTGCCGGCTTTGAGATGGATGTCGGCGCGCCGGTACCAGTTCCGCAAATCGTTCGGCGCGATGGAAATCGCTTCGTCCATGTCCGCGATGGCGTTGTCGTATCGGCTTATTGCCGCCCAGGCCTGCGCCCGCTTCCGGAGGATCATGGCGACGTCGGGGTGAATGTCGTGGGCGTCGCTTAGATCGGCGATTGCCAGATCGAAATTCTTCATCCGAGAGTGGACGAGGGCCCGCGCAGCCAAGGTGGAGGCGGTATCTTTCAAAAGGCGCGCGGCGCGGTCGAAGTCGGCAAGCGCCATGTCATAGAGCTTTTGGGCTAGAAGCGTGGCGCCTCGGTGGAAAAACGCGCGGCCGTTATCCGGGTTGTCTGCGACCGCCCGGTCAAGGTCGTAGTAGGCGTCTTGATACCGACGGAGTTTGCGATACGCCGAGCCGCGTTCGACCAGGGCGTCATAGTGATTAGGTTTGATCTTCAATGCTTTGGTTGCACTGCGGACGGCGTTGCGCAAATTCAGCGGCGTGGGTGCCGTGTTCAGAACTCTCGCCTGTAAGACCAGTGCCTCGACGTTATCGGGGTTCAGGCGCAATGCCTTTGCCAGGTCGTCGATCGCGGGTTGTTTGCGGTGCAGGGCGAAATTCGCGCGGGCGCGCGCAACGAAGGCATGGCCCTGCCGGGGGGCCAGGCGCACCGCCCGGGTGAGGTCCGACAGGGCCTGTTCCGGGAATCCTTGTTCGGTCAGGGCCTCGGCCCGATGAATGAACAGGTCTGCGAACTTCTCGGGGTCGGTCTCGCCGGCCTGAATCGCTTCACTGCAGGCAAACGCCCGTATCGCCGCCGGCAAGGAGGTATCGGCGCAGTCGTCCGTTCCGGCCCCGGCCGGGCCGGCCATCGCGGCCCAGGCCGTCAGCCAAGCCGCCAGAACGATAAGGGAGTTCCCCCGGATCAGCTTCATCGCCGCCTCATACTCGCCAAGTATCGAAAATTCTTAGCAAATAACGGACGGGATGGCCATCGGCACGGCCGATCGCGGGGGCACAACTCAGGTTTCGGTACCGCCGTTGATCTGGATCAGCTGACCGTTCATGAAGCCGCCCTGGTCGGATACCAAGTAGGAAATCATGGCGGCGATCTCCTCCGGCGTGCCGACGCGGCCGACCGGTACCCGCGCCGCCATTTCGGCGATGTGTTTGGCCATGGCCGCGTCCGCATGATCGCCGCCGATCGGGCCGGAGGAGATGATGTTGGTCGTGATTCCCTTGGGCCCGAATTCCTTGCCCAGTGCCTTGGTCAGACCCCAGGAGCCGTGCTTGGACACGCTGACATGCGCCCGGCCGTTGTAGCCGTGGATGGCGTTCATGCCGGCGAAGTTGACGATCCGGCCCCAGCCGCGTTCGACCATCCCCGGCAGGCAGGCCCGGCATAGCCGGAAGGCCCCGTGCAGGTTGACGCCCAGGACACGTTCCCAGATTTCGTCGGTAATGTCGGTAAATGCATGGCTCGGCCGGATCGCGGCGTTGTTGACCAGCACGTCAATGCCGCCGAACCGGTCGATCGCTTCCTCGGCCATGGCATCGCAGGCGGTCTGATCGCCGACGTCGGCCATGATGACCAGGGTCTCGGCGCCCAACGCCTGGGCTTTTTCGGCGACTTCGTCACAGGCTGCCCGGTCGCTGGAGCCGTTGATCACGACGTTGAAGCCGTCACGGGCCAGGTTCAGGACGGTGGCACGGCCGATGTTCTTGCCCGACCCGGTGACCAGGGCCGCGCGCTTGCGTTCGTTCATGGATGATTCCTCCCAGAATTGGATGCCAAGACCCTAAGCAACGCGAAGGAGGCTGGCAAGCGCGGGGTCGAATAGGGAGGTCGTGATCGAGAGAATTAATCCAGTGTGCCCGAGAACAGAGGCTGAAGGCTCTCCGCCAGACCGGTCCGCCCGACATATCCGAACATATGGGTGATCGTCTGACCGTCTTCGGACAGCGGCATGCGCAGGGATTTCAGGGGCGTTTCGACGCCGTCATAGGAATTCAGGAAGACGATGGGGCGCCGGGTTTCCATGACCATCAAGTACTGCACGGTGAGCAGTTCCGTCGACCAGGCGTCGACCATGTCTTCCAGGGTTTTCCCAGTGTAATCGCGGCGATGGTATTGGGTGTGGCCGGTGCCCCAATAGCGATAGGTGAACGTCGGCGGGGGGCCGGGCGCGACATCCAGGACAAGAAGATAGGGAAGAACGCGCGCGGGCAGTTCATACAGCCGAAATTCGGACCATTTCGGCGCGAAGGCGTCGCCCTTCTTTTCCGTCCAATAAGACAGACAAGCCTGCACGCCCGGATCGTCGATCGTTTCCGGGGGCACGGCCTCTGATTTCACGACAAGTCTCGTTTTGCCGTCGATCGATATAGGCGGCAGGGTCTTCATGGCACCGTGTCGTCACCCTTGTGTGCCGGTCGTATGATTGGATCGGTCTCTTGCCGAGACCGTTAATTTAAGCCTATCGCGCGGGGTATGCATGGGTAACCCGGACTAAAGTCTATGGACTAACTCCCGGGGAATTGTCGGTTTAGACCGCCTCGCGGACGGTTTCGTCGATTTCGCGGTCCGGCACGGTCGGGATTTCGTCGGATACGGTGGTCCGGCGCAGGTCGCGAATGTCGTCCGGGTCGTGCCAGCGGCCCCGATGCATGGTGCACCGGTTGTCCCACATCACCACGTCGCCCGGCTGCCATTCGTGGCTGTAGACGTATTTCGGCTGCGTTGCGTGCTCCATCAGGTCCATCAGGATCATGCGGCCTTCCGGCACCGGCATGCCTTCGATGCTGCCGGCGTGGGATGCGAGGTAAAGCCCCTTGCGCCCCGATCCGGGATGGGTGCGGACGAGAACCTGCGGCACCGGCGGCAGGCCCTTTTGTTCGCCTTCGTCGAAATCGGTGAAGCCCAGTTTCGCCCGCGAGTTCATGATCGAATGGGTGCAGATATAGTCGGCGATGCGCGCCTGGGTCGCCTCGTCCAGGTCGTCGTAGGCGGCCCGCATGTCGGCGAATTCCGTATTGCCGCCGCCGTTCTTGGGCAGTACGTGGGCGACCAGGATCGAATAGCGGGCGGGAATTTTCTTGAAGGAACTGTCCGTGTGCCACAGCCGATTGGCATAGGCGCCAAGCAGGCGGCCGTCGCCGCGCTCCAGCGGTTTTCCGTCCTGGTCCAGGTTTGAGATATCGCTCATGTTCAGGTGCAGGCGCGGGGTATAACCCTTGCGGAACCGCTTGCGGCTGAGTTCCAGCGGCCCGAAGTATTCGGAGAACCGGCGCTGTTCGGCGTCGTCCAGGGATTGGCCGCGGAAGACCAGGACCGCGTATTTGTCCATGGCGCCGCGGATATCGGCGACCTGCTCGGACGTTAATTCGACGCTCAGGTCGACGTCCGTCACCTCGCCGGAGAACAGGGGATGAAGTGGTTTGATCTTCACGTTCGATTGCCTCCCAAAACGCGCGTTCTCGCACGCCGATCCATCGCGTGACCGTTTCGCCGGTCCTCATCAATGATTGTATACAATTTAGCGACTTTCCACCTGTTGCGCCAGTCTGACGTGTCTTTACGCGGCGGCATGCCTGCCCCTATGGTCGGAAAAACTGGTGGAGACGGACATGCGTAAGAAACACGGGCCGGTTTCGGTTTTGGCGGCATTATCGGCGGTCGTTTCGGTGAATTTCTGCGATCCGGCCGAGGCGGCGGATCTTGCGTCGTACAAGGCGGTCTATGATCTGGTACCCGGACCGATCTCCGGCCAATCGCCTTATGACGGGGTCGACGGACTGGTCACCCGGTCCGTCGAGCGGACCTGCGACGGATGGATCGTCGCCGAACATATGGTGATGCGGGTGCTGACCCGGGTCGGCGGCGTGATCGACCGGGATATCCGCTTTACCAGTTGGGAGTCCGAAGACGGCACCCGCTACAGGTTCGCCGCCAACATAAAGAGCGAGGCCGCGGGAGAAGACGAGACCCTGAAGGGCAATCTTGAGGTGCCGGAGGCCGGGGCCGGTGGCATTGCCCTGTTCTCCCAGCCCGAAGGCCGGAAGGTTACTTTGCCCGACAATACCTACCTTCCCGTGGGCCAGATTAAACGGCTGCTCACCGCCGCCGAGGCGGGGGAAAAACAAATCCAGATGCATGTCTTCGACGGTACCGAGGACGATGGACCGGAATTGATGTCCAGCGTGTTCACGGGCCGGATCGAAGCCGGCAAGGGCAAAGGGGCCCGGGGTGAATGGGGGCCGCTGGGCATGCAGGCGGGGTGGCGCGTATCGGCGGCGTTCTTTGATACCAAGACGAAGGGGGCGCAGGGAACGCCCAGCTTCGCCATGACCATGGAATTGCTGGACAACGGCCTGCCGCGGCGGTTGGAAATGGACCTGGGCGGGTTTGTCGTGGTGCAGGCCCTGCGCGAGGCGCGGCCCCTGCCGTCACCCGATTGCAATTAAGCCCGGCCGCCGGTCAGCCGGTCAGCAGGGGGCCGTGCATCCCTTGCGCGCCTTGGCGACCAATTCACGCAGGGTGGTCAGATCGACGGCGCCCGGCACCAGTTCATCGCCGATGATGAAGGCGGGGGTGCCGCGGATGTTCATGGTTTCCGCCAGCCGATGGTTGGCGTCGATCTCGGCCTTCACGGCGGCATCGTCCATGGTTTTGCGCAACTGGTCGGGATCGTAGCCCGCTTCCTTGCCGAGTTTCAGGATGCGGTCCTCGGGCAGGGCGCCGGCGGTGTTCATCATCGCCGTATGGAAGGTGAGATATTTGTCGGGGTCGATCTTCCAGGCGGCGAGGGCGGCCTGTGACGCCGTCAGGGAATCCGGACCCAGGATGGGGAACTCCTTGAACACCCAGCGCAGTTTCTTGTCGCTGTCCAAAATCTGCTGCATCAGCGGGGTGACCCGTTTGCAGTACCCGCAGCGGTAATCGAAGAACTCGACGATGGTCACGTCGCCTTTCGGATTACCCACGAAGGGTGCCCCCGGCGCGTTCAGCAGTGCATTCTTATGCGCCTTCACCGCTTCTTGCGCGCGTTGTTCCTGGGCCGCCTGTTCGCGCTGACGGAAGACCTGGATGGCTTCGACGATGACTTCGGGGTTTTCCAACAGGTAGTCGCGGACGATCTTTTCGATGGCGCCGCGGTCGGCATCGCTCATGGCGGCCTTGTCCTGGGCCTGGGCGGGCAGGCCGTGAAGGCCGAGGCCGATCAGTGCGGCGACGGCGGCAGAAGCCAGAAGTCCTTTGACCGGCAAGGCCGGAAAGCGAAGCGTCATGTTGGGTCCTTTCCAATTGGCTGCGCGCATAATGAGCCAGCGGCAGTCGGGGGGCAAGGTATGGGCGGGCCCGGCCGGGGCGTCGCCGATCACATATCCGTCAACGCATCAGACGCAGGTCCGAAACCAGCGCCGCGGGCACGGACATGCCCGTGTTTCGCCAGTCGCCGGGGACGGTCCGCGCCGCGACGAAAACGATCCGCGTATGGCTGGTCGACAGCCCGGGCCAGGCCCGGTCGTGCAGGGAAATCAAATCGACCCCTTCCTGCCACCGCTTGCCCAGGGATTCCGCACCGCCCCGGACCGTGTATCGGGCCGGGCGGTCGCCGTTGGGCATGTCCAGGCTGCCGCGCCTGAGCGCGCGCTGGTTCCACACCAGTTCCAAAACCCGCACACCGTCCGGCAAATCGCGGAGGGTCACGTCCTTCGGGTCCAGGGGGCGCGAGGTATCGGCGAAGCCGACGGCGATCCGGACCGGGTGATAGGCGCCCGGGTGGGGGGACATCTTCCATGACCAGGTCAGGTAGGGTGCGGCGAGAAGGTGTTGATCGATGCGCCGGCCGAGAATCAATTCATCCGACCCGGCGGTGATCAGGACGACCGGCAAACCTTCGTCGGTGGCCATGCGGGCGGTGTCGCCGGACGGCGTGCCGACGATCAGCCAGCGGTCCCCCGGATCGACCCCGGCGAACAGGGACGACGGGCCGAGGGTCGCCATGACCGATTGCATGTCACCGACGCGGCCGGGGCCTGAGGCGGTGACGCAACCGGCGAGGAGAGCGGCGACGGCCCCGGCGAGACAAGCCCCGCGTGCGGCCTTGAACCCTCTAGACGCCGCGCCGAAACGGCGGCGGAGCTGGGGGCCGCTCACTGATTTCTTCTGCGTTCTTGTTGAACCCGGGCGGCATTGACGATGTCCTTGGCGCGCAGCCATTCCCGGCTGCCGTCTTTGAAGGCGCGGGAAGCGACTTCGCCGTTGTAGATCGCTTTTTCCATCTCGCCGCGTAACAGCGCGGCTTCGGCATGGAAAAGCCGTGCCCGGGGTTCGTCGTTTTTCTTGTAATAAGCATTGCCCAGGAGTTGGTAGATACTTGGCGAGAACCGTTCGTAATGGGCGGCGAACTGCAGGTTCTCGATGGCGTCGTCGACCACCGCCGGATCGCCCGTCGCCAGTTCGACCCGCGCCAGTTCCATGCGCAGGAGATCCGATTTCGGCATCAGGTCCACGGCCTTGCGGTAGGCGGGGAGGGCCGCTTTGGCATCGCCGGTTTCGTATAGGCCCTGGCCCTTGACCTCGTGGAAGAAGGGGTCGTCGGGGAAATCGGCGATCAGGCTGTCGATGGCCTGTTTGAATTCATCCATGCGGACCAATTTGAAATAGGCGATCGCGCGGGCATATCGGGCGGCGACGCTGGTGTCTTCCGCCTTGTAGGTGCGTAACGCCCGGGCGGGGGTCATGAAGCCGATCAGCTTGGCCCGCATCCGCGCGTGCAGGGCGACCATTTCCGGATCGTCTGGCACGTTCGAATAGGGCGAACGGGCCACATGGGCTTCCAACGCATCGATACGTTCGGTCGTCAGCGGGTGGGTCAGGACATAAGGGTCGGGGCTGGCGTTGATCAGCAATTCGTTGGATCGCAGCTTGCCCATGAATTCCAGCAGGCCCTTGGTCGATTGATGCGTTCGGTCAAGGTAGGTCATGGCCGCCTGGTCGGCCGAGGCTTCATGCGTCCGGCTGTAGGCCAGGAAGGCGCGCTGCGCCATGCCCTGTCCGCCGCCCAGGATCGCAGCACCCGCATCGGGTGCGCCCGCCAACACGGCGGCACCGCCCAGGATCATTGAAAGGATCGTGGCGGCCGTCGCATTGGCCAGTTCCTCGTGCCGCCGGGCCAGGTGCCCACCGGCGATGTGGCCGGTTTCGTGCGCGATCACGCCGATCACCTGACCGGGGGTTTCGGCCCGGATCAAAAGACCTGTATTAATGAAAAGGTTCTGGCCGCCCGCGACAAAGGCGTTGAGTTGGTCGTCGTTTACGAGGTAGGTCTTAATGGACTGAGCGTTCAGCCCCGCGGCTTCGAAAACTGGTGTCGCGTAGGTGCGAATGATATTTTCAATCTCGACGTCCCGGATCATGGACAGGCCACGCGCCCAAGGCGCAGCCGACCAACCGCTTAGGCCGATGGCAAAAACGACGAGCAAGAACAACGGTTTAAAGATGCGGCTTTGCAAAATTTTCAGCGCCGGTCGGGACGCGGTTCCTCATGTTTCCGGGCTTGGTAAACGTAGTCTCGCACCGGGCCTCCGTCAATTGACCATGCCGATATTGATGACGGTTCTGGCGACCGGGCTTCTGGCCGGGTGCTCGGGCGGAATCGGGGGGTTGTTCGGTGGCGACAAGGACGAATCAACCAAGGCTCTGGGTGAATCCGGCTTTGTGCGCGGTTTCCTCGGCGGCGTCGCGGCGGACGATCCGCAGGTCGCGGTGGTTGGGCGGGATATCCTGTCGGCCGGCGGGTCTGCGGCCGACGCCGTGGCCGCGATGTATTTCACCCAGGCGGTCGTTAAACCGACGGACGCGGGATTGGGCGGCGGCGGCATTTGCGTCATTCGCGATACGATCAATCGGCGCAATGACGTCCTGTCGTTTCCGGCGGTCGCGCCCCGGGGCGGCGGTGTCGTCCCGATCCCGGGGAATCCGCGCGGCTTTGCCGTTTTGCATGCCCGCCTGGGGCACTTGAAATGGGCCGAGGTCCTGAAGCCGGCTGAAAACCTGGCGCGGTTCGGTGCCATCGTCTCGCGCGCGTTCGCTTCCGATCTGCGGGGGGCTGCCGGGCGCCTGTCGGAACAGCCTGACGCGGTGGCCCTATTTCGGAAACGCGGCGTAACGCATCTGGCGGATGAAGGCGACCGTATGGACCGCCTGCGTCTGGCGGGTGTGCTGGGGCGCTTGCGCGTGCGCGGTGTCGGTGATTTCTACCAGGGACAGCTGGCGCGGGATTTCGTCGAAGACGCCAATAGCCAGGGCGGGGCGGTCACGATCGAAGACATGCGCGCCTATCTGCCCGAAGTGCGCCCGGCCATCGTTTTGCCGTTCATTGAACGTACTGAATTTCTTATTCCTTCGCCGCCGATGCTGGGTGGGCCTTTGGCGGCCGATCTGATGGGAATCCTGATCCAGGGGCAATACGCCGAGGTGACCGACCCGGTCGAAAGCCTGCATATGTTCGCCGAAGCCGCCGCGACCGCCCAGGTTCGGCGGAACGACTGGCTGCGCAGCGACGGCCTGATTTCCAAACCGGCCTACTTCATCGCCGATCGCGAACGTCACACCGACATTGCCGACGACCTGGATGCCGACCGGCATACGGTTTCGGCGCCCGGCGCCGGCGCGATCGCCCTGCCGCCGGGTGCGACGGCATCCGGTCTGGTCGCGATCGACCCGAGCGGCTCCGCCGTCGCCTGCACGGTGTCGATGAACGGTGCCTTCGGGTCGGGCCGTGTGGCGCCGTCGTTGGGCTTCCTGTTCGCCCGGCCGGCGGGCCCGGACGCCTTGCCGCCGGTGACGGCGACGCCGATCCTGTTGGCCGCCGAATGGCGTTCCAAGCCGCAAGACGACCGCGCCTTCATGGCCGCCACGGTGACCGGCGGGCCCGGCGCGACCGAGGCTTTGGCCGACCTTATTCTACGTGTTGCGGGGCAAGGACAGCCGCTGGAAAGCGTATTGTCCGGCTTCCGCACATACTACGCCGAGGGCACTGACGCCCTGGTGATCGAGCCCGGCATTCCTGCCGACCGGCAAGCCGCCCTACGGGCGCGCGGCCATACCCTTCACCCCGCCAATTCGGGCGCGCGCATCAACGTGATTTATTGCGAAACCGGTGTGCCCTCGGACCTTCCTTCCTGTGCCGCCTTCGCCGACCCCCGCGGGTTCGGCTTGGGCGCCGTCGGAGACGGTTGAGGCGGGTCTTACGGAGCTTTTTATGACTTTGAAATCGTCTAAACGCGGCCAGGTGCCGCCATTTATCGTTATGGACGTCATGCGTGCCGCCGAGGAACGCGAGCGCGCCGGCGAACAAGTCCTGCATCTCGAGGTCGGCCAACCGGCGACCCGGGCGCCGAGCAAGGTAATCGAGGCCGCCCACGACGCGTTGAACACGGATGTCATCGGCTACACCAATGCCTTCGGTATCTGGGAGTTGCGTCAAGCCATTGCCGACCATTACGACGCGACCTACGGCGTCACCGTCGATCCCGAAGCCGTCGCCGTGACAACGGGGTCGTCCGGCGCCTTCGTATTGTCCTTCATGGCGGCCTTCGATCCCGGCGACCGCGTGGCGCTCGCCTCGCCGGGCTATCCGGCCTACCGCAATATCCTGACGGGCCTGGGGGTCGAAGTCGTGGACCTGCCGACGACCCTGGAAGACAACTTCCAGCCCACGGTGGCGCGTCTGCAGGCCCTGGACACGCCGCCGGACGGCCTGATCCTGGCCAGTCCGTCCAACCCCGCCGGCACCATGATCAGTCCCAAGGAAATGGAAGCCCTGGTCGTCTATTGTCATAAGAACGGGGTGCGGTTGATTTCCGATGAGATCTATCACGGCATCACATACGGCGCGCCGGGCGTGACGGCGCTGTCCCATACCCAGGACGCCATCATCATCAACAGCTTCTCGAAGTATTTTTCGATGACCGGCTGGCGCCTCGGTTGGATGATCGTGCCCGATGACCTTCATCGGACCATCGAATGCCTGGCCCAGAACCTCTTCATTTCGCCGCCGACGATCGCCCAGCAGGCGGGCCTTGCGGCGTTCGACTGCCGCGACGAACTGGAGGCCAACATCCGGCAGTACGCCCGCAGCCGGGAATTGCTGCTGGATAAATTACCGCAGGCCGGGTTTACACGCCTGGCTCCGGCCGAAGGGGCGTTCTTTATCTATGCCGATGTGTCGGAATTCACCGACGATTCCCGCGAGTTCTGCCGCCGTATGCTGGCCGAGACGGGCGTTGCGGCGACGCCCGGGGTCGATTTCGACCCGACCCGCGGTGCACGGTTCGTCCGCTTCTCATTTGCCGGCGACGAGGGCGAAATAGCCGAGGCCGCCGACCGTCTGATTACCTGGGGTTCATAGGCGGGCCCGGAAGATCACCCGGGATATCCACGCATTGGGTAATCGCGCCTGGAATATCCGAGAAAGAGCCGAACAAAAACGCCGGCGGGCAAGCCCCGCCGGCGTTTTTGTTTCTTAAACGTGCGGCCCGGATTTAGTCGGTCAGGCGATTCCACCAGCCGCGCCGGGTTTCCTTGTTCTCCGTGGAGCCGACCTCGATGACGACCGTCGTGGCGCTCTCCGCTTCTGCGTCGGCGTCATCGGCCGCAACAACCGGTTCCGGTTCGGGCATCGGCTCCGGTTCGGGCGTAGGCTCCGGCGGTGCAGCGGCCGTGTCCGGTTCGGCGGCGGCGTCCGTCGGCTGCTGCTCCGTGGCAACCGGTTCGGCGGCGCCGTTATCCTTCTTGGTCCGGCGACGGCGACGGGGTTTGGCCTCTACGGCGTCCTCGGTTCCTTCGCTGGATGCGGCGTCGGCGGTCGGTTCCGCCTCAGATTCGGCGTTTTCCGTGGCCTTCGCCGATTTCCGGGGGCGTCGCGTCCGCGTCCGCTTGGGTTTTTCCTCGGTCTCCGGGGCCGCGTCGGTTGCGGCCTCTTCCGAGGCGTCGGCAGCCGGTTCGGCGGCTTCCGCCGTTTCTACCGGTGCGGCGTCGTCCGACGGCGTATCGCCGTCGTCCTGATTGTCGCCACCGGCGTCGGAGGAGGCATCGGGCGCCTGCGGGTCTTCGCCCTCGGCGTTCTGCGCGGCCTGGGCATCGTCGTTGTTGCGCCGCCGCCGCCGGCCACCGCGCCGGCCACGCCGCCGCCGTTTGGGCTTATCCTCATCGGATTGTTCGCCGCCGGCGTCGCGTTGGTCGCTGGCGCCATCGGTATCGCCGTCGGAGGCGTCATCGGACGTATCCTCGTTCTGATCGTCCGCCCGCACGTCCTGCGTATCGTTGACGTCGCCTTCGCCGCCGCGTTTCCGGCGGCCACGCCGCCGCCGTCGACGGCGGCCGCCGTCTTCCTCGGATTTTTCTTCGTCGCTTTCGCCTTGGGCTTCGACCGCGGTTTCCACGGCGCCGTCGGCCTTGACCCGGTCCAGACGGTGGTCCGGCGGGATCAGGTTGTCGTCGGCTTCGATCCGGATGGTCAGATCGAAGCGCTGTTCCATGTCGGCGATGGCCGGCCGCTTGTTGTTGAACAGGTAGAGTGCCACCATCGTCGGGGTGTAGAGCGTGAGCTGCTTGGAGCGGCCTTTCTGTCCTTCTTCACCCAGGACGCGGAGCATCTGCAGGGCCGTGCTTTCCGTCGACCGGCGCACGCCCGTGCCGCCGCAATGGGGGCAGGATTCGAAGCTGGTCTCGTGCAGGGAGGGGCGTAGGCGCTGACGCGACAATTCCAACAGACCGAAGGGGCTGATGCGGCCGATCTGAATGCGTGCGCGGTCGTTGCGCATGGCATCCTTCAGGGCACGTTCGACCTTGGTCTGGTTGCGGTTGACCTCCATGTCGATGAAGTCGATGACGATCAGACCGGCCAGGTCGCGCAGGCGCAATTGGCGGGCGATCTCCTCGGCCGCTTCGATATTGGTCTTGAGCGCCGTCTCCTCGATGTTGCGCTCCTTGGTCGCGCGGCCCGAGTTGACGTCGATCGAGACCAGGGCTTCCGTCGGGTTGATGACGATGTAGCCGCCCGAGCGCAGCTGGACTTCCGGCTCGTGCATGGAATCCATCTGGCTTTCGACCTGGAACTGCTGGAAGACCGGGATCGCCCCTTCTTCCTGAGGCTGGACCTTCTTGGCGTGGCTCGGGATAAGGAGCTTCATGAAGTCCTTGGCCGCGCGGTAGGCATCGCCGCCCTGAACGATGATCTCCTCGATATCCTTGGTATAGAGGTCGCGGATCGCGCGTTTGACGATGTCGCCTTCCTCATGGACCAGCGACGGTGCGATGGATTGCAGGGTCTTTTCCCTGACCTCGCCCCACAGCCGCAGGAGGTAGTCGTAATCGCGCCGGATTTCGGCCTTGGTGCGCTTGGACCCGGCCGTGCGGACGATCACCGCCATACCCTGGGGAATGTTCATTTCTCCCAGAATCTGTTTCAGCTTCTTGCGGTCGGCCGATTGCGCGATCTTGCGCGAAATGCCGCCGCCGCGCGCCGTGTTGGGCATCAGCACGCAATAGCGGCCGGCAAGCGAGAGGTAGGTGGTCAGCGCCGCACCCTTGTTGCCGCGCTCTTCCTTGACGACCTGAACCAGCAGGATCTGGCGCCGTTTGATGACCTCTTGAATCTTGTACTGACGGCGCAGGTTGACCGGACGGCGGACGGGGATTTCCTCGTCTTCGCCGCCGAGAACCTCGACGCCTTCGCCGCCGTTCTCGTCGTCTTCGTCGCCGGCTTTGGCTTCTTCTTCCTGATGCTCGGCGACGAGCGCTTCCCGGTCGGCGATCGGAATCTGGTAGTAGTCGGGATGGATTTCGTTAAAGGCGAGGAAGCCGTGCCGGTTTCCGCCGTAGTCCACGAAGCAAGCCTGCAACGACGGTTCGACCCGCGTCACCTTGGCCAGATAGATATTACCCTTTAGTTGCTTGCGTGACTCCGACTCGACATCAAATTCTTCCAGGCGATGGCCGTTTGCGATCACAACCCGGGTCTCTTCCGGGTGGGATGCATCGATAAGCATTCTCTTGGTTGACATTAAAACTGGGTCTCCAGTGCCCGGCGGCGCGCGTATTCGCCGGTGCCGGCAGGAAGCGGTTCCGCCGCGGGGCACTTCTCTGGGGTGTTAAGCCGGCCGCGCGCACAGAACCCCGGGCGTTCGACACCGCCGAATTCGAGATCGTCGAATTCGGCGCGGACGAAAGCGCCACAAACTTTTCAGGAGTCTGTACGGCGATTGCCAGCATCAATATTCCTTTACGAGGCCGGCCCCGTTCTAGGCAGGGGCGGACCTGATTTGGACAACTCGGGCGCCGCCGGCGGGTGCCTAGACATCGCGTCATCTAGGGGATTTCCCCCAGGTCTGCGGTTTCGGCTTCGGCGGAACCATTCCTGGCCCGGCCCCTGGATATCCGGGGTCGCGGGCTGGTGGAATTCTTCGCCTCCTAACATAGACATAGACGGTGTCTTCCACAACGTTGTTTATGCCTTCGGGGCGGATAGGCGCCTGGGATCGCTGATGAAATTGACCGGGATACTTTTCGGAACGGCGAATCGAGAAAAAAGCGGACGGAATCAAAGGATTACCGTAAAATGCCAGCGCCATGACAGCGAACTCGAACAGCCAGGCCGCGGCACAAGGCGAATGACCGAACGATCGACTCAGCAAACCGTCGGAAAAGGCGGGGCAAAACGCCTTTGGGCCCTGGTTTTCAGCGCCTTATGCCTGATCGCCCTGGCCCTCGGCCCGGTCCAGACAGCGCGCGCCGCCGATGCGGTGGTGATGGACCTGCGGGCGGGGATCGGTGCGGACAATGCCCGATTCGCCCTGCATTTGGACCGGCGGGTGGCGTTCCGCATGTTTACCTTGGCCGAACCCTACCGTGTCGTCGTGGACTTGCCCGAGGTCGGCTGGCGCCTTCCGGCGAAGCCGCTGCCACGCAAACAAGGGGTGTTTTCCAGCCTGCGTTACGGCTTGTTCCAGCCGGGCAATTCGCGGATCGTCTTTGAATTCGTTCAGCCGGTGAGGATCAGCGATGCCTACGTCACGCGGGGGAACGGGTCGGCGGCGTATGAATTGGTGATCGAGACCGCCCGCACCAGTCACAGCAATTTCCTGGCCTCCGTCGCCAAACCGCCGCGCGAGATCGCGGGCTTACGGTCGCGTGATGCGGTCGCCCAATCGAAACAACCGGCCCGGCAGGCGGCTCCGTCGGAAGCGACGAAAAGCCGCCTGGAATCCTTGGCGCGGCGTACGGCCGCTCTGGTCTCGCCGGCCAATGCCGCGCCCCGTGCGCCGAAACCGGCGGCGGGCACGGCGGAAACCTTGCCGCCGCACATCGCGGCCCAGATCGAACAGGCGAATTTCCTGCCGATGCCGCCGCGCCGTCCGGGCTCCATGCCGCTGGCCGCACGGCCGCTGGTCGTCATTGATCCGGGGCACGGGGGCGTCGACCCGGGCGCGCAGAGCCGCCACGGGATTTACGAAAAACACGTCGTTCTGGCTCTGTCGCGGGAAATTCGCCGCCAATTGATCGCAACCCGGCGGTTCCGTGCCGAGATGACCCGCGACCGCGACATCTTCATTCGTCTGCGCGACCGCACGGCCATCGCCCGCAAGAAGGGCGCGGATATGTTCATTTCCGTGCATGCCGATTCCATCCGCAACAGCAAGGTGTCGGGCCCGTCGGTCTATACCCTGTCGGAAAAGGCGTCGGATAAGGAAGCCGCCGAACTGGCCGAGCGGGAAAACAAGGCCGATCTGATCGCCGGCATGGACTTGACCCATGAAAACGCCGACGTCGCCAATATCCTGATCGACCTGGCGCAGCGGGAATCGATGAACCAGTCGGCGCGCTTCGCCGGAATTCTGGTCCGCGAATTGGGCAACCAGACGGAGGTCTTGCCGCGCCCCCATCGTTTCGCCGGTTTCGCCGTGCTCAAGGCGCCGGACCTGCCGTCGGTCCTGGTCGAAACGGGGTTCCTTTCCAACCGAGACGATGAACGGCGCCTGACCAGCAAGGCCTACCGCCGTAAACTCGCGGGTGCCATCGTCGCCGCCATCGACCGGTATTTCGGTACGGTCGAACAGGCCAAAGTCCGCCACCCCTAGGTGGGCCTAGCGCTGGCGCCATAATTTGTTCATAAACCCCTGGAAATGTAGGATGAACAGGTCGCGAGCGACCATCGCACCGGATCGTCCGGGCGGGGGATTGAATAACGGCCGACCCAACGGTCCCGCCAACGGAAAGCAGCGCACCCAATGATCCGCCTGTTGTCGTCGATTATCGGACTGATTGTCATCTGCGCTGTCATCGGCGGGGCGGGGCTGCTCTATGTGCTCTATACCTACGGCCAGGATCTGCCCGATTACCGGCAATTGGCCAATTACGAGCCACCGGTGATGACCCGGGTGCATGCAGGCGACGGCCAGCTGTTGGCCGAATTCGCCAAGCAGAAGCGCGTCTTCGTGCCCATCGAGGCAATTCCCAAACGGGTCATCAATGCCTTCCTGTCGGCAGAGGACAAGACGTTCTACGAACATCCGGGCATCGATATTCCGGGTGTCGTCGCCGCGGCGCTTCGGAATCTTAAGAACATCGGGTCGTCCCGGCGGCCGGTCGGCGCCTCGACCATTACCCAGCAGGTTGCGAAGAACTTCCTTCTGACCAACGAGGTCTCGCTTGCCCGCAAGGTCAAGGAAGCGATCCTCGCCTTCCGGATGGAACGCGCCTTCACCAAGGACCGCATCCTCGAACTGTACCTGAACGAGATATATCTCGGTCTCGGGTCCTACGGGGTCGCGGCGGCGGCATTGAACTATTTCAACAAGTCGATGGACGAATTGTCCGTGGCCGAAGCGGCCTATCTGGCGGCCCTGCCGAAAGCGCCCAACAACTACCACCCGGTCCGCCAGCTCGAAGCGGCCCAGGCGCGCCGCGACTGGGTCGTCAATCGCATGCTGGAAGACGGCCTGATCACCGACGAGCAGGCCAAGCAGGCCTGGACCGAGCCCCTGGCGGTCGCCCAGCGCATCGATACCGATTTTGTCGAAGCCGATTATTTCGCCGAGGAAGTGCGGCGTGAGCTGCTGGAGCAATACGGCGAGGATCAGTTGTACAACGGCGGGCTCTCCGTGCGGACGACGGTCGACCCCCGGTTGCAGAAGATCGCCGAGAAGGCGCTGCGTGACGGGTTGGAAAACTTCGACCGCCGCGTCCGCGCCTGGCGCGGTGCGCTGGGCCGGGTGCCCGACGGCGTGAGCTTTACCGGCGCGCCCGAATGGCGCTCGATCCTGAGCCAGTTCAAGGCGCCCAAGGGCCTGGAGCATCACCGCATCGCCATCGTCACCGCCGTCGACGGCGAGGCGGCGAAACTGGGCTTCATCGACGGCAGTGCCGGGCGGTTGCCGATGAGCCAGATGTCCTGGGCCCGGCGGCGGATCGACGAAGACACCTGGGCGCCCCGGCCCAAACGGCCCGCCGACGTGGTCGTGCCGGGCGACATCATCGCCGTCAGCCTGGAAGAAGAGGACGACAGCGGAAAGCCGCTGCCTGCGGATACCTACGCCCTGCGCCAGATGCCCGAAGTCCAGGGCGGGATCGTCGCGATGGACCCGCATACGGGGCGCGTGCTGGCCATGGTCGGCGGATATTCGTTCCAGATAAACCAGTTCAACCGGGCGACCCAGGCCTGGCGTCAGCCGGGCTCGGCCGTCAAACCTTTCGTCTACATGGCGGCGCTGGAGGCCGGATACACCCCGGCGACCCGCATTCTCGACGCACCCTTCGTCGTCGATCAGGGGCCCGGCCTGCCGAAATGGCGGCCCGGCAACTACACCAAGAAATTCTACGGCCCGTCGACCATGCGGCTGGGGATCGAAAAATCGCGCAACCTGATGACCGTGCGCCTGGCCCAGACCGTGGGCATGGAGAAAGTCTGCAAGGAGGTCGAGGCCTTCGGCATCGTCGACCATCTGCCGCGCGCCTTGTCCATGTCCTTGGGGGCCGGGGAGACGACGTTGCTGCGTCTGACCACGGCCTACGCCATGTTGGTCAACGGCGGCAAAAGGGTGGTGCCGACGCTGATCGACCGGATTCAGGACCGCAAGGGCCGCACCGTGTTCCGCCACGACAACCGGCCCTGTCCGCAATGCCGGACGGGGGCCTGGACGGGTGCTGAAGAGGTGCCCGCCGTGCCCGACACGCGCGAACAGGTCGCCGAGGCGGCCAGCGCCTATCAGATGGTCTCCATGCTGGAAGGTGTGGTGAAACGCGGCACCGGCGTGCGCATCGGCCGGCAAATCCACAAACCGCTCGCCGGAAAGACAGGCACCACCAACGCCAACCGCGACGCCTGGTTCGTCGGCTTCGCGCCCGATTTGGCGGTCGGCGTCTTCGTCGGCTACGACACGCCGGAAACGCTGGGCCGGCGCGAGACGGGCTCCTCCGTCGCGGCCCCCATCTTCTCGCAATTCATGAAACAGGCCCTGAAGAACACCCCGGCCATTCCGTTCCGCGTGCCGCCGGGCATCCGCCTGGTGCGGGTCGATGTGCATACGGGGCTGCCGGCCCTGATCGGCCAGACGGAAGACGTGATCTGGGAAAGCTTCAAGGCCGGTGCCGTGCCGAATGAGGATACGGAAGTCATCTCCGCCGGCCAGGGCATGGCGGGTGGCGGCGATACAACGTCACAGCCCTTCGGGGGGACCGGCGGGCTCTATTGATTCGGGCTCTATTGATTGGCGCGGGCGCTTTCGCTACAAACCACTCCCGCCTGACTGTTTCCCCGCAACGAAAGCCCCCTATCCGCCATGCGCGCCGAAATTGAATCCACCGTCCAGGACATCAAGCAGTCATTGGAACTGCTGAGGAGGCATCTTTGACTACGATGATGCCGTTCTCAAACTCCAGGAACTGAACGCCCAGGCGGAAAGCCCCGAACTCTGGAACGACCCGGACAAGGCCCAGGCTCTGATGCGCGAGCGCAACCGCCTGGAATCCGGGATCAAGGCGATCGACGAGATCTCCCAGGAACTGACCGATAGCATCGACCTGATCGAATTGGGCGAGGCTGAGGAAGATGCCGAAGTCGTGGCCGAGGCCGAAGCGACCTTGACGGCCCTTAAGGGCCGCACGGCGGCGGCGGAACTGGAAACGCTGCTGTCCGGCGAGGCCGACGCCAACGACTGCTACCTCGAAGTCCACGCCGGGGCCGGCGGCACCGAGGCCCAGGACTGGGCGGAAATGCTGCTCCGCATGTATGCGCGCTGGGCCGAGGCCCATGGCTACAAGGTCGAATGGCTGGAAGAAAGCCCGGGCGAAGAGGCCGGCATCAAATCGGCGACCTTGAAGATTTCCGGTCATAACGCCTATGGCTGGATGAAGACGGAATCGGGCGTCCATCGTCTGGTCCGCATCTCGCCCTATGATTCAAGTGCCCGGCGGCACACCAGTTTTTCATCGGCCTGGGTCTATCCGGTGATCGACGACACCATCGAGGTCGTCATCGAGGACAAGGACCTGCGCATCGATACCTACCGGGCGTCGGGTGCCGGCGGTCAGCACGTCAACAAGACCGACAGCGCCATCCGCATCACTCACCTGCCGACGAATATCGTCGTGCAATGCCAGAACGACCGGTCGCAGCATAAGAACCGGGCCCAGGCCTTCGCCATGCTGAAGGCGCGGCTTTATGAATTCGAATTGCGCAAGCGCGAGGAAGAGGCCGCCGCCCAGGCCGAAAGCAAGACCGACATCGGCTGGGGTCATCAGATCCGGTCCTACGTCCTGCAGCCCTACCAGATGGTCAAGGACCTGCGGACCAACGTGGAGACGTCCAACACGCAAGGCGTGCTCGACGGCGATCTGGACCAGTTCATGGCCGCCGCCCTGGCCCAAAGGGTGAAGGGCTCCGAAGCCGAAGCGGGCTAAGCCCGGTAGTCCGCTATTGGATGATCAGATCCTTGAACAGGATCGTATGCGCCTTGACCGGGGCGATTGCGAAATTGATGACGTTCAGCAATTCGAAGCGCAGGCGCTCCGAGCCTTCCTTGCCGATCACGTCCTTGTATTCCAGGTCGCGCAGCTGGGTTTTGATGTTGTCGACGATCACCGCGACCTTGTCCTCGTCCATCAGGACGGGAAGGTCTTTCTCGTTCACCTGAACGATCAGGTTCAGTTTGATGAAATGATCGCGGCGGCCGACCTTTTTCAGGTCGGTGCGAATTTCCGGCAGGGGGTGGGTGACCGGTTTGCCGATCTCCAATTCGACCTCGGTGATCGCGGGCTTGCCGAACACGGCCTCTGTCGCGCCGAACAGATGGGCCACGAAGCCGCCGCCGAACAGGATCAGAAACACGCCGGCGATGGCGCCGATCTTGACGAGTTTCTTCTTCTTGGCGGCCTTGAGTTCCTCTTCCGAGGGCTCGTCGTCGTCTTCCCATTCCTCGTCGTCGTCTTCCCACTCGTCGTCGTCTTCGTATTCCTCGTCGTCCTCGTATTCCTCGCCGTCTTCGTCTTCTTCGATTTCGTCGTCTTTTGCGTCGGCCATGGATACCCCCCGGGGAACGGTCACAGCCGCTCAAGGGCGGCCGGTCTGCTGATTTTCGTGGCCGGAGCCTAGCGCAAAATCCGCCCCGTCAAAACCACCCAATGGTCCAGGTTTCACTGCGCCAGCCTGCCGCCCGATTGGTTGGCGGGGCAAGGGCTTGGTTCAATGGGAAATAGGAATAATTACGGAAAATAGATTGACATGCCCAATTTCTTGCGCGCATATGGCGATATATGTTCTTGATATGTTCTTATTTGGAGAAACGCCATGGTCCGCTCACCTTTCGCCGCGCGGGGGTTCCGCAACAGCCTGTTCGATGACGAAGATACCGCGCCCATGACCTTCGGGCGGCCGGAACCGTCGCTGCTTTCGGCGGATGTCGGGCCGGGCGCGGTGAACCGGCGGGCGGACGTGGACCGTGTCGAATCCCTGCTGACCCGCACCGCCATGATCGCGCCCAAGGCGCTGGCGGCGCGGGGGCTGTACGACGCGCCGGTGGAAACCGGCCTGCGGGATTTCCAGGCCGGACGCGGGCTCAAGGTCGATGGTCTGTTGACGCCCGGCGGGCCGACCGAGCGGACCTTGCGGGCTCAGGCCGACCAACTGGCCGGGCAGGCGCCGGAACCCCGCCGGCCCGGCCTCAAGGGCCTGGACGGCGCGGCGGTCGCAGAAAACGCCCGCGCCGTGGCACATCTCGCAGCGACCCGCGCGGACGGGCTTTACCCGGACCTCCTGACCGAAACCGCGCGGGGTTCGCGGGCGGGCCGCTCCCAGGTCGCGGATTTCTTCGCGCAACTGATGCGCGCGGACCACGCCCGGGCCGGGCAGTTGCGCGCCAAGATGACGCTGGCCCCGGACGAAGACCGCCGCCTGTTCCGCGAAATCGACCAGGTCCTCGCCGCCGACGCCTTCGAGGACGGCAGGCGCCGCCTGGCGGAAAGCGCTCTTCCCCTCGGTGACGCCGACGACAACGATGATGACGGCGGCATCGGCACACCGCCGGATGAAGGTGGTGGCGGCGGCGGGGACGAACCCCCGGCCTATGATCCTGCCCATCCTCAGCCCGGCGATCCGGACGATCCGGACGAGCCGGGTGAACCCGACGCGCCTGAAAAACCCAAGCCGGATAACAAGGATCGCTGTGCTTGGCTGGCTGCGGAGTTGGCCAGCCTATCCCGGAATAGGGATGCTGCCTTCCAGAGAATGCAAGAGGCGGAAAAACTCTACCGTGACGCCTTGAAAACGTCGGAAGAAAAATGGCAAGCAGCAGACCAAAAATTAAAGGATATGGCTTTCGAAAATCTTAGCATTGGCGTTCTGAAATTAGTTAAGGGGCTGAAAAAATTAGGAAAATTATTGGACTTATTTGATCCTTCCTTCAATCCAGACCCGGAGTTGGCTCGATTGCGTACCGCTGCAGAAGAAGCGCAGGCGGTGACGGAAACTCGCTTGTCTGAATTGAAGATGGCGCGACAGGAAGTAGAAGATTGGGAAGTTCAGGTTGAAAAGGTCAAAGAGGAAATGAAGGAGATCGGGTGTCAATCATAGCCGGGAGCCAATACCAACCGATCAAGCGTATTTAACATCCGCAAATGGTCAGTCTGTCCTGTCTATGGATCACAGACTTCCGAAATTCTGTAGGAATTGGACTCCAGCGCGAATACGATCTTCTTGTGCTCTTCCTCCGATACGTCCTGGGACACCGCTTTTATCTGGTCCGTGACGTCATTCCCTGCGCCTAATTTTTCCGCCCGAAGGTACCAATAGAGCGTACAAATCGGCTTTTGGGGAAGGCCGTCGCCATCCCGGTGGCGGCGGGCCAGATCCATTGCCGCGCGGCGCACACCCAGATCGGCCAGATTTTGGAGTTTCAGCCGCGCGTAGGCTCGGTCATATCGGTCCGGGGAATTAAATCTTTCCTGTGCGACATCCCAAGTGGCGTCGATCTGTTCTCGGGTAAGAAGTGGTGCTTTTTCCGAAGCACCGCCGACCACGGGCAGGGTGGCCAGGAGGAAGATAGCCGCTGCTCCGGCCATAAGTCGAAATGCAATGAACATCTACGTATAGTAGCGTTAGAAATCTATTCCTCAAACATGGATAATTGCAGTCTCGGATTCCAATGTCGAGAGAATGAGGTCGCTCGCAGGAGGAGATGAAAGCCATTGGTTGCGCATCATAAAGTACGTCTGGTCGGCTCGGTCCTGCGTTCGATCAGCAAGGGGTTGTTGCCGATTGCTGCCGCGAGTGGGGTCATCATTGCGGTGGGTGTTGCCGCGGTAAATGGTGGCGAGCGATTTGAGCCGCACCAATATTTCAGTAGCAAAGAACTTCGCCGCACGAACGATTACGATCTGACCCAATACGTGGCGGGGATGGTCGATGCCATGTCATATGTCACCGCAGAAAACGCGATTGGCGAGGCGGTTTCCAAATGCCTGCACGAGGCCAAGTCGACGACCGTCGTCTTTCATGAAATTTATTTCCAGAAAGCGTTGAACGCAGCACCCGAAGGCGTGCCGCCGGCGGAAATCTACATGAACGTTATCCGCGCCTTTTGTGCGGAGTATCTGAAGTAGGTGGGTGTGTCGATCAGAGCCGACGGTAGATGCCGTACCGGGCCGCATTCCCAGGATTCAAAGACGAAGCGGAGACCAAGCCCGCAAGACCTGATCGATATCCTGGGCGATTTGACGAGCGCCAAAGACTACATGGATTGGATTGCCGCCGAGCGGGCTAGGAAAGAGCGGATTGACCAGGATATCGAAGCGTTGAGGAAGGTGATCCAAGCGGAAAAGAAGAAACTGGAAAAATTACGGGTGAATGAAGAGAAACTGAGAGGCTCCTTGGCGATTTATGAAGAGAGATTGAGGGTGTGCGAAGAAGGCAGGCAATAGTCTTCAGTTCTTTTCGAGCCACCGGATTTCAATGTCCAATCTATCCGCTATCCATTGGTTCAACCTAAGGTTCCCCGGTCTGGATGCGTAGTCGTTTCGCAAAGCGACGATCTGCTTCCTGCTCATGCTTTGGAGGGCTTTTCGCCAATCCCAGGCCCGATCGAAAGCGGCAATGAAGCCAGGGGCCAATTGCATATTTTCCATTTTGTCCCTGAGGTCAGTCATTTTTGAGTCGCTCTCCGACAGTGCGACATTTCGAAGCTCGTCCTCGGCCAATCTACGGAGGGCGTCTTTCTTTAGGTTTTCTTCTTCCGGAAAAAAGTGAAGGCCGTGGTAGCGCACATGAGCGACGCTGATCTCGCTCGTCAAGCCGTCCAAGAGATATCTCTGGATGTCATCCGGCGCGTATCTGGTGTCGATGCCGCCGGTCTGGGCATCGGCGGGCGTTGTCGTGGCGAATACCAGAATGAGGATGGCTGTAACGAATGGTCGCATAGGAGGGTTATATCTCTCTTTTTCGGTTCGGCCAAGATGGCGCCGGAACCCGGGCGGCTTGGCTCAAGCGGCGAGCGGCAGGTAGTAGCTTTCGGGGAACCCCGCCTCGTCGCGGGCGGCCCGGTTGAAGGGGCCCTTGAGGCGGCCCTTGAAGCGGGCGCGGATCAGGTCCTGGAAGGTCGTTGCCGGATCGAGGCCGCGCCGGTCGCAGAGGAAATCGAACCAGCGCACGCCCGCTGCGACATGGGGGATTTCCTCGTCGCCGATCTTGGCCAGGATCGCCGCCGTGGCGTCGTCGCCCGCACCCTTGAGGCGCGTCACCGCCTCGGGCGCCGTGTCGAGGCCGCGGGCTTCCAGCACCATGGGCACCAGGGCCAGCCGCGCCAGCAGGTCGTCCATGGTATCCGCCGCCGCCTGCCACAGGCCGTCGTGGGCGGGAAGGTCGCCGTAGGCATATCCCAGGTCATGGAGCCGCTGTGCCAACAGGTCGAAATGCTCGGCTTCGTCCCGGGCGACCTCGGCCCAGTCGTCGTAAAAGGCGCGGGGCATGTCTTCCGTCGCGCCGAACCGCGTCGTGATGTCCCAGGCCAGGTCGATGGCGTTCAATTCGATATGTGCGATGGCGTGGACGAAGGCGGCGCGGCCCGCGTCGCCGCCCAGCTTCCGTTTCGGCATGTCGCGGGGGGCGAGCAGTTCCGGGCGGGCCGGGCGTGCCGGGCGGTCGGGCAGGAGGGCGGCACCGGCCTCGGCGATTTCCCCCGAGGCCCAGGCATCCGTATAGGCGCGGGTCAGGGCGACCTTCTCGGCCGGGTCCGCCGACGCCATCACGCGGCGGGCGGCCTCGGCCAGTGTGGTGGGTAGGGTCGCTTCGGCCATCGCCGCCGGCGGCCTAGAGCGCCTTGACGGCGGTCAGGACCTCGGCCGTGTGTTCCTTGACCTTCACCTTGGGCCAGACCTCGCGGATCACGCCTTTGCCGTCGATCAGGAAGGTCGCGCGCTGAATACCCATGTACTTGCGGCCGTACATGTTCTTTTCGACCCAGACACCGTAAGCCTCGCAAAGCGTGCCGTCCTCGTCCGAGACCAGATGGAAGGGCAGGTCGTACTTGGCCTTGAACTTGTCGTGGCGGGCGACGGAATCCTTGGAGGCACCGACGATCACGGCCCCGGCTTTCTCGAAATCCTTGATCGCGTCGCGGAAGCCTTGGGCCTCGGTCGTGCAGCCCGGCGTGTCGTCCTTGGGATAGAAATAGAGGACCACCGTCTTGCCCTTCAAATCCTTGAGGGCCAGGGTTCCGCCGCCGTCCGTGGGCAGGTTGAAGGCGGGGGCTTTGTCGCCGACGGTCAATGTCATTTGGGTCTCCTTCTAAGCAGGGGGTGTTTGGCCGGGTTGGGCGTGGGCCGGGGTTCGGCCCGCACCGGGGCGGGCGGCGCGTCTTCTTCGACCGGGGGCAGTTCCGCCGCCGGTTCGTCCACGAGTTCCCGGTATATATCGAACACGGCCTGTGCCGTCTCCATCATCATCCGTTTCAGGCCGTCGAAGTCGGCGGCCCCCGCGACCCGCACCAGGTCGTTGGCGAGCGCGCGGGAAATTTGTTCTTCCTTGTCCTTGGTCAGGGTGCCTTCGATCGTCTCGGCGAGAATGCCGAGCAATCCCATCCAAAGTTCCTGCGCCCGCATCATCGTCTCGCAATGATGCGGGGCCAGAACGCGCGCGTCCCGCAACTTGGCGAGGCTGTCCATGGTGTTGGGGTCGCGGATATCCGGATGATCGCCGATATGGCGCAGGGTCAGGTATTGAATGATGAAGGCGATATCGACCAGACCGCCGCGCAGGTTCTTGACGTCCCAGATGCAGTCCGAGGTCTTTTCCTTGGCGATCCGGGCGCGCATGTCGGCGGCGTCACGCAGCAGCTTTTCCGGGTCGACGGGTTCGTGCAGCACCGCGTCGATGGCACGGTTGACGCGGTCCTTCAGATCACCGGTCCCGGCGACGGCGCGGGCGCGGACCAAGGCCATGCGTTCCCAGGTCCAGGCACTTTCATCGTGGTACTGCCGGAACGCGGTCAGCGAGGTCGCCAACGGCCCCTTGGTGCCAGACGGGCGCAGGCGCATATCGACTTCGTACAGCGGCCCTTCGGTCATCATCGCCGTGACGCCGTTGATCATGCGCTGGGTCAGGCGGCCGTAGTATTGGCCCGGGGCCAGGGGCTTGGGGCCGTCGGATTCCGCAGCACCCTCCGCCGTGTCGTAAACGAAGATCAGGTCCAGGTCCGAGGCCGCCGTCATCTCGCGCGATCCCAGCCGCCCCATGGCGACGATGGCGATCTCGCCGCCTGGGATATGGCCATAGGTATCGGCCAATTCTTCGGCGATCCGGGGCAACAACCCGCCCAAGGCCGTTTCGGCGATATCGGACAGCGCGCGCGATGCGTCCAACGGCGCGATCTGCTTGTCCAGGCGTTGTACGCCGACCTGAAACCGGCGGTCATTGGCCCAACGGCGGACGGCGAGCAGCGTATCCTCCAGATCGCGGCAGGACGCCAGGGCTTCTTCCAGTTCCTCGGCCAAGGCAGCCCGGTCCGGCGGCGGGTCGAAGAAATCGGCGGTCAGGACGCAGTCCAGAATACCGGCGTGATTGCCCATGTGTTCGGCCAGGCGCGGCGCCTTGCCGGTGATCTCGACGACCAAGCCCAACAGGTGCGGGTTGGAATGAAACATGGAAAACAACTGCACCCCGCCGGGCAGCACCTTGAGAAAGCCATCGAAGCGCAGGATCGTCTTGTCGGGTTCGGGCGTGTCGGCGAGAGCGCGCAGCAGCACCGGCATCAGTTCCGTCAGCAACTCACGCGACCGGGTCGACCGCATGGCGCGGTAGCGCCCGTGGTGCCAGGTGCGGATCAGGCCATCGACCCGTTCCGGTTCGGCGAAGCCCATCTTGCGGATGGTCGCCAAAGTGTCCGGATCGGGGTCGGTGCCGGTGAATACCAGGTTGCCGCCGTCCAGGCCGTCCAGCCCCGCTTCGGCGCTGAGTGCCGGCGCATCGTTGAACAGCATGCCGTAATGCCCCTGCACCTTCTTCAGGTGCGCGGTCAACTCCGCCGCGAAATCGTCGCCGGTGGCATAGCCCAGGAACCTGGCGAAACGGGCGAAATCTTCGGGGTCGTCGGGCAGTTCGTGGGTCTGTTCGTCGGCGACCATCTGCAGGCGGTGTTCGACGCGACGCAGGAAATCGTAGGCGGTTTTCAGGTCGGCGGCCGTCTCATGTTCGACCTGGCCCTGTTCGACCAGTCCGTCGATGGCCTCCTTGGTTCGGCTGATGCGCAGGTCGGGGATGCGCCCGCCCCAGATCAGTTGCTGGGTCTGGGCGAAAAACTCGATCTCGCGGATGCCGCCGCCGCCCAGCTTGACGTTGTGGCCCAATGCCTGAATGCCGCCGATGCCGCGATGGGCGTTGATCTGACGCTTGATGGAATGAATGTCCTGGATCGCCGCGAAGTCCAGGTGCTTGCGCCAGATGAAGGGGCGCAGCCATTCCAGGAACCGGGCCCCGGCCTCCAGGTCACCGGCCACGGGCCGGGCCTTGATCATCGCCGCCCGTTCCCAGTTCTGGCCCAGGCTCTCGTAATAGGCTTCCGCCGCCAGGACCGAAATCGCCAGGGGCGTCGCACTGGGATCGGGGCGCAGGCGCAGGTCCGTGCGGAAGACGTATCCGTCGGCCGTGCGTTCGTCCATGACCCGCAGCATTTGGCGGGCGAGGCGGACCATGGCCGATTGCAACTCGCCGGGTTGGCTGGTCTGCATCACGTCGGGATCGAACAAAAGGATGATGTCGATATCCGACGAATAGTTCAGTTCCCTGGCGCCCAGCTTGCCCATGCCGAGAACGACCAGGCCCGATTCGAGGCTGGGATCGTTTTCATGGCGCAAGTCGATGGCCCCGCGCCGGGCAATCTCGCGCAGGCAGAAATCGCCGGCCGCCTTGAGGCAACTTTCGGCGATGGCGCTCAGGCCGCCGGTGACTTTCTCCAACGGCCAGTCGCCGCCGATATCGGCCAGCGCGATGGTCAGGGCGGCGCGCTTCTTGGCGACGCGAAGGCGGGTTTTCAGGGCGGCCTCGGTCTCGCCCTCGGGGGCTTCGGCGACCCCCGCCAGGATACCGTCCAGGGCCGCATCCGGCCCGTCGGTCAAAAGGCCGGTCGTGAACCTTGCGTCCGAGGTCGCCAATTGGCTAAGAAACGGGCTGTGCGCGAAGATGGCATCAAGCAGGGCCTTGGCCCGCGCGTTCCCGGCAAGGGCGCGCGCCGCCGATTCGACCATAGGATCATCGGACCGGGCGATGGCGGAATCCCACGATTCCCAGCCAATCGCAAGGGATTCGGGGTTTCCGGGCGTCGGTAGATCAGCTTTACTGCCGGTGGCCGCGATTTCAGGCATACTAACCAATTCTTCAGACCCGAGGGGCGAGAAGACTGCGGTAAGGGATTTCTGGGGTCAAGCGCGCTGACGGAGGCGTGGTGACAAACGACGAAAATCAAGGGCAACCGACGGCCAAGCCCCGGGGCAGCGGGGTCGCAAGGCAATGTTTTCGGGGGCTGATGCATTTGGTCGGCGGTTTGGCCGCCGGCATCGCCATCGTTGCGGGCCTGCTGTCCTGGCAGTTGTCCAAGGGCCCGATTTCGCTCAGCTTTCTGACGCCTTATATCGAACAGGCTCTTAACGAGCGCAGCGCCGACATGAAGGTCGATCTGGGGGATACCATCCTGACCTGGGCAGGTTGGGAACGGGCCCTCGATATCCGTGTCCTGGACGTCTTGGTCTACGATAATCCGGGCGCCATCGTTGCGGCCATTCCCGAAGTTTCATTTTCCCTGTCGTCGCAGGCGCTTGTTCGGCGCGGTGCCATCGTGCCGAAAAGCGTCGAATTGTTCGGCCCGCGCCTGGTCATGCGGCGCAACGCGGATGGCGAATTCGAAGTCAATCTGGGCGGCGGCCAGTCCGGCGGTCAGGCCGGCGGTCGCGTGTTGGGCAGCGGTTTGCTCGACCTGTTGATCGCCAAGGCCGGAACCCGCGCCGATGGCGGGGCGCAATTGGCCTATTTGACGCGGCTCAACATCATCGGTGCCGAGACGGTCATCGTCGACGAGGTTTTGGGCCGACGATGGAGTGCGCCGGTCGCGGATATCCGCCTGGAACGGCACGCCGACGGCATCGACGGCGAGATTTCGCTGCAGATGGATCTGGAAGGACGGCGGTCCGAGGTCGTCGCCAAAGGCAACTATCAGGTCGATGAGGGGCGCCTTGCGGTCAGTGTCGATTTTGCCGATCTGGACCCCAAGGCGTTGGCCGAATTCCATGAATCCCTGAAACCGTTCGAACGCATTCAATTGCCGCTGCGCGGGACCGTGACCCTGGCCATGAACGTATCCGGCCCGCCGGACGAAATCGGCTTCCGGTTTACCGGCGGCGAAGGCGTCGTTCTGACCCCGGATCCTTACGAGGAATCGATCGCCGTCAAATCCCTGGTCATGGCCGGGCATTACGACGGCGCCGCCCGCACGGCGGCGATCAGCGATTTCATCGTCGTCGCCAAGGAAGGGGAAACCATCCGGTCACCCGGCGCGGCGGACCATCGCCTGCCCGTTGCGGGCATGAGCTTTTCCGGCACTTACTGGATGGATGACGACCGGCTCGAGGTCGCCCGCATGACCTTGGACACGGGCGGCCCGCTGTTGTCCGCTTCGGGTACGGTCGAGGACGTTACCCGCGGTGCCGACGGCGCCTTCGACGTGTCGTTGAAGAATACGCGGCTGAAAGACATCAAACGGTACTGGGCCCCGGAATGGGCGCCGGACGTCTATGCCTGGTGGGTGGAAAACGTGAAGGACGGCTTCGTGCCGGAGGTCGAAATGACCGTCCGCACGCGCGGCGGGGCCGACGGTATGGCGTTGACCTCGGTCGTCGGCGACATGGATTTCCGCGATGTCTCCATCACCTATCTGGAAGGCATGCCGATCATCACCGGCGGGGCGGGACGGGCCAGTTTCACCCATAAACGGTTCGACGTATTCATCGACCGCGCGCAATCGGCCGGCCTCGATTTGGGCGAAGGCCAGTTGTTCATTACCGGTCTGGCGACCGGCCGGGAACAAGCCGAGATTCATGCCGCCGTAAACGGCCCTCTGTCCAAGGCGCTGGCGCTGATCGATCATCCGCCCCTGGGCTATGCGACCGAAATGGGGATCGCGCCGGAAGATGCGGAGGGTACGGCCAAGGTGCATCTGCGCATCGCCTTGCCCTTGATCCTGGATCTCGATCTTCAGGATGTGCAGATCGCCGCCGATGCGCGCCTGCGGGGAGCCGCCATTCCCGGGGCCTTGCATGGCTTCGACCTGGACCATGCGGACCTGAATCTGGCCGTCGACAAGCGGGGCATGGAGGTTAAGGGGCGTGGCAATGTCGCCGGCATGCCGGCCGATATCTCCTGGCGTGAGAACTTCGGCGACAAGGTTCCGTTCCGTACCATTCTCGATCTGGCGGGCCGTATCCCGGATGTCGCCCATCTGCGAGAACTTGGTTTGAACGTCGGTATCCTGCATGAAGATCATGTCCGGGGGGCCGTCGGCGCGAACGTCCGGTTCACGGTCCTGAACGACAACGAAACCAAGGTCGAGGTGCGGGCCGATCTGGAAGAAGCCGAACTGAACATAGACCGCGTCAAATGGACGAAACCGTTGGGCGCGACCGGCCGGGCCGAAATGAACCTGACGTTCAAGGACGACAAGCCGCGCCAGATTACCCATTTCGCCCTTTATGCCGAAGACCTCGCCGTTGCCGGTCGGGCGAGCTTCGAAGACGAAGGCACCGCCGTTCAGCGGATCGATTTCACGCAGATCAACCATGGCCGTACCGACATGAAGGGGGCGCTGATCCGTCGCGCCGACGGCGCCTGGGACCTGGGGTTCCATGGCGCGTCGCTTGATCTGGCGCCGGTGTGGAAGGACCTGATGGACGGCGGCGGCAAAGAGGTTTTCGGCGATTTCGTTCTGGCCGCCGAATTCGAAAAGGTCTGGATCGATGCCGACCGCTCGTTGGCCGATGTCTCCGGAACCTTCCAACGCGAAGATCAGATTTGGCGGACCGTCTACCTGCAAACCATGCTGGATAACCAGACGGCGCTCAATGTCAGCCTCAAACCGGGCGCCGACGGCAATCGGACGCTTGAAATCGGCGCCGCCGACGCGGGCGTGGTGCTCCGGACCCTGGGCCTCTACGAGAATATGCAGGGCGGCCTGATGCAGTTGACCGGGACCTTCGCCGACAATCAGCCGGATCGGCCGTTGCAGGGTCAGTTGATCGTCCGCGACTACCGCGTGCTCAAGGCGCCGGCGCTGGCCCATCTGGTCAGCATCATGGCGCTGACCGGCATTCTCGATGCTCTGGAAGGCGACGGGCTGGGGTTCGCCGTGTTGGACATTCCGTTCACCATGCGCTCGGGCGTTATCGAGATCACCGATGCGCGCGCCGCCGGCACCTCGCTCGGCTTCACGGCTTCGGGCACGGTTTATACCCATGCCGACGTGGTTGACCTTCAGGGCACGGTGGTGCCCGCCTATGCGCTGAATTCGGCGCTTGGCCGCATCCCGATCATCGGCAATATCTTCACCGGGGGCGAGAAGGGCAGCGGCCTGTTCGCCGCCAATTTCCGCATGACCGGGCCCCAGGAAGACCCCAAAGTCGACGTTAATCCCTTGTCGGCGTTGGCGCCGGGCTTCCTGCGTCGTTTGTTCGGCGTGTTCGGCGAGTCCGCGCCCGCGCCGGTGGAGGACCCGAGTTCCCTCCTGACGACGCAATGAGCGGCCTGACACGTGGGATTATCGGCGCGGGTCGGGCCCGTCTGTCCGTCGCACTGGCGACTTTCATCGCCGTTCTGTTCGTCCTGCGTCTAAGCCTCTTTCCGGGGGCTTCGGACGACGACGGTGAAATCCTCTATTACACCCAATCCTGGGGGCTTCTTTACAAAGGCAATCAGCCGCCGCTCTATGCCTGGTTGGTTCTTTCGGCCGAGGCCGTGGCCGGGCCGGTCATGGCGGCGGTTCTGGCCGTCAAATTTCTATTGCTGGGGGCGTTCTACGGCTTCGCTTATCTGGCCGGGCGGCGGCTGTTCGCCGACGGCTTGTTCGCGGCCCTGGCGCCACTCGCCCTGGTCGCCTGTTTCTTCATCGGCTGGGACGCCGTCGTCAATTATTCCCACACGATCCTGTTGCTGGCCGCCATGGCGGCGGTGCTTTGGCTGACCCTGCGTCTGGAAAACCGGAACGGCTGGGCGGACTATCTCTGGCTCGCCTTAGCCGTCGCGGCGGGGCTGTTGGCGAAATACAATTTCGCCTTGTTCCTGCTGCCGTTGTTGGCGGGGGCCTGGCGGCACGGCGGGCTTAGGCCACGCGTCTTTT
>MDTA01090739.1_pt1 | contig 72164 bp, 64 predicted proteins | sample 811151 | NCBI WGS metagenome assembly MDTA01 (sample SAMN05326648, study PRJNA326480) | marine metagenome | isolation source: seawater | place: Indian Ocean: South | collected 2010 | reverse complement strand
CCTCAGTCCGCTTCGCGGACAGCTCCCCCGCGAGCGGGGGAGCAGAAGGCGGCTCGTATTGAAACCGCCATCGAAAAGGGCCTCAACTGGCTCATCGGGATGCAGTGCAAGAATGGCGGCTGGGGCGCCTTTGACAAGGACAACGACAAACAGATCCTCACCAAAATTCCGTTCTGCGATTTCGGCGAAGCGCTCGATCCGCCCTCGGTCGACGTGACGGCGCATATTATCGAGGCTTTCGGAAAACTCGGCATCGGCAAGAACCATCCGTCCATGGTCCGCGCGCTTGACTATATCAAGGCGGAGCAGGAGGCGGACGGCGCCTGGTTCGGGCGCTGGGGCGTCAATTACGTGTACGGCACGGGCGCGGTGTTGCCCGCGCTCGAAGCCATCGGCGAGGACATGACGCAACCCTATATTCGCAAGGCGTCGGACTGGCTGATCCTCCATCAAAACCCTGACGGCGGCTGGGGCGAATCTTGCGCCTCCTATATGGACCCGAAGCAGATGGGCCGCGGCAAATCGACGGCCTCGCAAACCGCCTGGGCGCTGATGGGCCTCGCCGCCGTGGGCCGTGCGGAGGACGAACGCGCGATTGCGGACGGCGTCCAGTTCCTGATCGAGCGCCAGAAAGACGGCACCTGGGAAGAGCCGGAATATACCGGCACGGGCTTTCCCGGTTACGGCGTCGGTGCGACGATCAAGCTCAACGACCCGTTGTTGCAGGAGCGCCTGAAACAGGGCCCCGAACTCTCCCGCGCCTTCATGATCAACTACAATCTTTATCGCCACTATTTCCCGCTCATGGCGATGGGGCGCGTAAGGAAGATGATGGCAGGCGCCTAGGGATCAAACGCAAGCCTATTCGCTTTCGATAAACTCTATTTCGTCTTCGAGAAATTGAAGAAGAAGTTGGTCAACTATTTTCTTTTCGTTTTCGTCGAGTTCTCCCTTTTCCATTGTTAGCGTGTAAGCGCCGTCTACCTTGCTCAATTTTGTTTTGAACTCGCGTCCTTTGTCCATGTTGGTAGTATAGAAATCGTACCCGGATAGAATGACCCTGTAGTCTAACGGGAATGGAACTGGCGTTGATCGCATGCAGGTTATGCTCACGATTTTAGCGTTCTTGGGTGGCTTGAGCTTGAGTAAACCTTCCTTCGTGTCGCGCATCACCTGGACGCCGCTAGTCGAATAACCAAAGCTACCTTTCTTTGGCCCGCTGATCATTTCAAATATGTAGGCGCAGGCGCTTTCTCTCACGAAAATGGGTTCGGCCCCCTCTTGGAGCGTTTCTGCGTTTGCCGATGTTAGCGCGACGGCCACGAATGCTATAGAAATACAGATCTTTTTACTAAACATGATGTTTTCCCGTAATGTTGAAAACAGGTTAGGGTTCAGTTCGCTTACGAACAAACACCTTCCATCGCCGCAATCCACTCGCGCACAAGCTTCACCCCTTCTTCATGCGTCACCGCGCGGCCGAGCTCCGGCATCATGGCGCCGGGGTCGGTGGTTTCCATACGGAAGACCGTGATGGAAAGGTCGGGCCGGCCGGGGACGATGTCATAGGGCCGCCCGCCCGTGCCGCGGCCCGCGGCGATGGGCGCTTTGCAGTGGCCCATGGCGGGGCCGGAGGCGCCCGGTTCGAGATCGAGGCCGGACGTGTCGGCGGGTCCGTTCGGGTTGTGGCAATGGCTGCAATTGGCGTCGAGATAGGCGCGCGCTCTTGCGGCGAGCGGCGCGGTTTCATCACTCCAGTCGGCATTGCGGGGGAATTGAAAATTCTCTTCATCCTGAGGAGCCCGCCCTTCGTCCTTCGAGACGGCGTCCCCGGGCCGGCTTTCAGCCGGACCCGCTGGCGCCTCCTCAGGATGAAGGGGGCGGGCGTCTCGAAGGAGAGGAGAATTTTCGGAAGAGAATGTCAGCACCCCCTTCGCCAGCCAATGATCGAGCTGGTTGAAGCCCTCCATGAAACTCGACGGCTTGTTGAGATGCCGCGCTTTCGGCCCGATGGGTTGGATGGCTTTGGTCGTTGCGTTTGTCGCGTGACAGCCGGCGCACTGATTGGCGTTGGGGACGAGATAGGCGAAAGGCTCCATCTCGCCATTGTCGCGGGTCAGCGTCATGGGGATCACCGCGCCTGTGCGCTTCAGGACGGCGTCACTCTGATCCTCGTTCCAGACATAAGGCAGCGCGTCCCAGCCAGCCTCGCGCCGCACCAGCACGCGGGTTTCGATGAGGCGCAGGTGATCGAGCGCCATTCGCCGGTCATGAATTCCGCGCTCTTGTCCCTGCTGCACGTCGCCGGTCCAGGCGTTTTCGGGCGTCGGATAATAAAACGTCTTGGTGATGACCGTGCCCACGGGAAAGTCGAACGCTTCGTCGGCGTTATAGATGGCGGGCTTGCCGTCTGGCGTCCACACGGTCCTGAGCTTCAGCGCGTAATCGGAAAAGAGCGGCGTTGCGAGATCATAGGGCGTCACGCCGTCGCTCAGTTTCAGCGCGCCGTCTGTCGCCGCGATCATGCCCCAGTCGCTTAAGCGTTCCGGGTTGTCGTCGGCGTGAAATGTCGGCGCTGTCTCCGGTTGTTGTGAACAGGCTGAAACAAGGAATGCAGCGGCGACGAGAACCGCTTGCCCGGCGCTTTTTCCCTGCGCCCGCCAGCTTTGCCCCGCATGTTTGCTCGCTTGCAGACGAGTCTGGCGCCATTTGGAGTTTTCTGCTCTTCGGTTTGCAACGCGCATCTTCACGCCTTCACTTGCCTCACATTCCGATGTCATCCCGGGCGCGCTGCAGCACGCAGTGTTGCTGCGCAGACCCGGGACCTCCCGTCAGGCTGACGGGGATCCCGGCTCTAACAAGCGCTAACGAATGCTTCGCATTCTGGCGCTTGTAACGGCCGGGATGACGACTGCGGTGAGTTTAACCGCGCCCCGGCGGTGGTGGATAACTTTGCACCAACACTGGGAAAAATGTAAGAATTCATCTCTTTTGAGGTGTTTTTCCCGTATCGCGTGCGCCGTTTTCGGTCCCTCACAGGCCCGCCAGCGGGCCGGTGAGTTCAACCGCCGGCAATTTCTCGAATGCGCAATCATGGACGCCGTCATCGGCGATGCGCGGGCTCTTATTGTCATTGGGGCTGTCCACATTGAGCACGCGCGCCTCGCCATTCTGCACGCAGAGCACATCGCCGGGGCCGCCAAGCGCCGGGTCCACATAGCCGTCCCAGAGGACGTCGGGGAGGCGGCCGAGCGGGCCCGCGACCGCGACTTTCAGCGCCTGCAGATCGAGCCCGTCGGGATTGTCCCCGCCGCCGTCGAACGCGTTGTCATAGACATAGATGCCTTCGGGATAAGGATCGAAATCGTCCTCCATCCCTTCCGTCGCGAGACCGGAGGAGAAAACGCTCGCCACAATGACATTCGACGTCTTGTTGTCGCGAATATCGTTGTTGAAGATTTCCACATTGTCGTTCGAGGTGACGACCACCCCGGAGCCGGCGGGAACGGAGGCGACGGCCGTGCCTTCGAGCCCGAAATTCTTCGTGTTGTTTTCGTAGATTTCGTTGTCGAAGACCCGGGTGCGCGCGCCCGGCTGTTTCAGGTTGGGCATGTTGAAGACGAGAATGCCGCCCGTGTTGTTGGTGGCGACATTGCCATAGACGTCGGCGTCGAAGGTGTTTTCGATCTCGATGCCGGCGACATTGTATTCCGCGCGGTTGTTGCGGATCACCACATTCTGCGACTGGCCGATATAAAGCCCGGCGTCGGAGGCGCCGATGGCGACGCTTTCCTCCATGAGCAGGTTTTTCACCTGCACCGGATAGATGCCATAGGCGCCATTTTCGGTCTTGGGCTCGCCCGTCCACTCCGTCCGCACACGGCGGATGATGATGTTCTCGCCTTCGGAGATTTTCAGCGCATCGCCTTTCGTATCTTCGATGGCGAGATCCTCGATGGTGAAATCGCTCGCGGTGACAAGCAGGCCCTCGGCGCCGGCGATCTGACCCGCGAAGGTCAGGACGCTCTTGTCCATGCCCGCGCCCTTGATGGTGACGCCGTCGACAGTGAGGCTTAAGGACCGGTCGAAGGCGAAGCGCCCTTCGGGAATTTCGATGACGTCGCCGGGCTCGGCGTCCAGCAACTGGCCCATCAGCGTTTCCTGGTAAGACGCGTCCGCCGGGGCCGCCGCCTCCTGTTTCTCGCCGCAGGCCGCGATCAGCATCAATGCTGCACACGCGAAAGCCGGTTTTCTCATATGGTTCAGGTTCATCTTGTCCGCCCCTATTCTGCGCTGTCTTCTTGATTTCAGGCGCGCGCCCTCTCAGCATCCGATGATGCCGGAATCGGGCGGGGAATAAAAGGAAGCTTTGCATGTCCTTAACGCGGCGACATTTGATGCGCTCGGGCGGCCTTGGGGCCATGCTGTTGACGGCGGCCGGCGCCTGTTCGCGGCCCGATCAGGCGGGGTCGGGCGAGCTTGCAGAACTCGACGCCGTGGAGACCGCCGCGCGCATCAAGGCCGGGGATTTATCCGCGGAGGAAGCCGTCGGCGCCGCCATCGAGCGCGCGAGGCGCATCGACGAAAAGGTCAACGCCATTGCGACGAAGACTTTTAGCGCGGCGCGGGAAAGCGCCGCCAGCGCGAGCGGCGTCATGGGCGGCGTGCCCACCTTCATCAAGGATCTCTACGATGTGACGGATGTGCCCACAGGGTTCGGCAGCCGCGCCTTTCCCTTTTACAAGGGCGACGAGCAACTGCCTTATGTTACGGCGTTCTTGAACACTGGCGTCGTCAGCCTCGGAAAATCCACGACGCCGGAATTCGGCCTCACCGCGACGACGGAACCGGTCGCCACGGGCGAGACGCGCAATCCCTGGGATCTCGATCATTCCTCCGGCGGATCGTCCGGGGGGGCCGCGGCGCTGGTGGCGAGCGGCGTCGTGCCGATTGCCCATGCGACCGATGGCGGCGGTTCGATCCGCATTCCCGCGTCGTGCTGCGGAACCGTGGGGCTTAAAGTCTCGCGCGGGCGCACGCCAAAGGGAGAGCCCGCGGACATGGCGCTGGCGCTGTCAACCCACGGCGTTGAAAGCCGCACCATGCGCGATACGGCCGCGGTCTCCGCCGCGATGGCGTTGCCTGCATCCGAAAGCGGGTTGGCGCCGCTTGGCCTTGTGACGCGGCCGGTGAAAGAGCGCCTGCGCATCGCGCTCATCATGGACGGGCCGGGCGGGGCCTATGTCGCCGACCCGGCCGTAAGAGAGGCGACGCAAAGCGTCGCCGCGCTGTGCGAAGAGCTTGGCCATGCCGTGGAGGAGGCGGCGTTCCCCGTCGACGAACAATTCTCCGCCGATTTCCGGCTCTATTGGGCGGCCATGGCCCATCGCGTGGTGAAGCTGTGGGAGGATACGTTCCACCTGCCGCGCAACGGACTTGCCTTCGAGCCCTTTACGCTCGGGCTGGCGAAGATGTTCGAAGAAAAGGAAGCGACATTCGGCGATGCGGTGGCGCGCCTGCAAAAGGTCGAAGGCGTTATGGCGGCGTTCCATGGCGATTATGACGTGATCCTGTCGCCGGTGCTGCGCACGCCGCCGCCCGAGACCGGCTATTTCGGCGCGTCGCTGGACTATGACACCATGATCGGACGGCTCACCGATTATGTTCAGTACACGCCGCTTTACAATGTCTCGGGCGCGCCGGCGATCTCCCTGCCGCTGTCCATGTCGCCGGACGGATTGCCCATAGGCGCTATGTTCGGCGCGGGCATGGGGCGCGAAGATTTGCTGATCGGTATCGGCTTCGAAATGGAGGAGGCGCGGCCCTGGGCCGGGCGAAAGCCGGCGGTTTTCGGCTAAATTATGGCGTAAACCGGCCTGCGCGGCGTTCACGATCGGCTTTTGTAATGTAGATTACAAAGACGCGGCATGGCCCTGCGTGTTAGAAAAACATGCAGAAAAAATGGTCTACGCATATTAAACTGATATCCAATTATACGCAGATATCTGAAATTCACATCTAACTGAAAGAAGAACATGGCCGAAGCAACAGCAAGAGCGGCCAATGGATTACTCAACGCATTGACGGAAGACAGTTGGCGCGCCATTGAGCCGTATCTCGAAAAACATGATCTGCAGCACCGGGATTATATTTCACGGGCGGATGAGCGGATTGAACATCTCTATTTCATCGAAAGCGGATGGCTTTCCATTCTCGCTCCCGGTCCGGCCGGGCTTGAATCGGAAATCGGTCTCTTGGGCCGGGAAGGCATGTCAGGCTTCCCCATTTTAATGGGTGTTGATGGCTGCCCCTTCGAGACTTTCGTTCAGCAAGAAGGCTCGGCCTATCGCATTGCGGCCGGCGATATGCGGGATATCCTGAAAAAGGACGAAGACGTCAGAACGACCCTCCTCAAATTCGCATATGTCATGCATGTGCAGAGCGCCTTTACGGCGATGGCCAATGCGCATGGAAAGCTTGAGGAACGCCTCGCGCGATGGCTGCTCATGTGTCACGACCGTGTCGGCGGCGACGAGATGCCGCTGGTTCATGAATTTCTCGCCCTGATGCTCGCCGTAAGGCGGCCCGGCGTGACGGACGCCCTGCACATCATCGAAGGAAAAGGACTGATCAAGGCGCGGCGCGGCCAGATCACCGTTCTCGACCGTGAGGGCCTGATCGAGCATGCCGCCGGGTTTTACGGCCAGCCGGAAAAAACCTATGCGGGTCTTTTCGGCGCCGCAGCCTAATCGATGGGCGCAGCGAAACGGAAGGCGGCGCCCCTCGCGCGGTCTTCGCATTCAAGCCAGCCGCCAAGCCGTTCCACCGTACTGGCAATCACCTCGAACCCGAGGCCCTGATGTTCTTCGAGGCTGAAATTGTGCGGCAGGCCTTTGCCGGAGTCGGATACTGTCAGCACGATTTCGTCATCGCAGCGCTCGCACCGGACGACGAATTCTCCCCCGTCCCGGTTGTCATAAGCATGTTTGTGCGAATTGATCGCCAATTCATTGATAATGATGATGAGGTTCAGCGCCTTGTCGACCGAGAGCGGAATGTCGTCGCCCTCGACCCTGCATTCAAGGCCGACGCTGGTGCAGATATCGGCCATTAAATAGCGCGCCAGATCCTTGAAACTCACATTTTCGTCGCTGTCGTTTTCGGCGACATATCTATGGAAATGGCCAATGGCGTCGATGCGATCGGCCGCCTTTTCGAGGGCTTCAAGCGCCGTTTCCGGCGTGATGTGATTACGCTTCAAGCGAAGAAAGGCGACGACGATCTGCAGGCTGTTGGATATCCGGTGATGCAGCTCACGGCGTTCAAGTGTTGCTTTTTCTGTTGTGCCCGTTGCGGCTTCGATTAGTCCCTTCGTCATTGAAACAGGCCCCTTTTGCTAGGAGACTTGAGCATAGTCGCGGTCTTAAGGGTGGGAATCAATGTCCGCTAGAAGACGGAGCGACATGTTTTTGCGCGCTGTAGCGTTTTCAGGCAACTTTAAGAGTGATCGTTAAGCTGCTGTCGCGGGGATTTTTTTTCGGCATGAGCATGCGCACAATGAGCCGGTTGTAATATGATCTAATGATATATCATTCAACGCCGTGAGACGTGATGTTCTGTGCCCGGAAAGTTCTTGGACGAGGCCGGCGTCGATTGCTGAGCGCCGTGTCAGGAAACTGCTTCAACGAGCCCCTTGAAAAACGCGGCGCCGTCCATCCCGCCGAGGAGCGGCGAGATCATCCGTTCCGGATGGGGCATCATGCCGAGCACATTGCCGGCGTCGTTGATGAGCCCGGCGATGTCGCGCGCAGAGCCATTGGGGTTGTCCACATAACGGAAGGCGACGCGGCCTTCGCCCTCGATCCGGTCGAGGGTTTCCTCGTCGGCGAAATAATTGCCGTCATGATGGGCGACGGGAAAGGTCACGTAAGCGCCCTTGTCGAAGCCGCGGGTGAAGATCGACTGATTGTTTTCCACTTTCAGAGAAACGTCGCGGCAGACGAAATCGAGTCCGGCGTTGCGCATGAGCGCGCCAGGAAGGAGCCCCGTTTCGCACAGGACCTGAAACCCGTTGCACACGCCGATCACCGGCACGCCGGCTTTGGCTTTCTCGATGATCGACTGCATGATCGGCGATTTCGCCGCCATGGCCCCGGCGCGCAGATAGTCGCCATAGGAAAAACCGCCGGGCAGGGCGATCAGATCCGAGTCCGGGATGTCCGTATCGCCATGCCAGACCATGGCCGGTTTGGCGCCGGTTGCTTTTTCAAGGGCGACCGCAATGTCGCGGTCACAATTCGATGCGGGAAAAACGATGACGGCGGTCTTCATGTCAGCCTCAGCGATTGGTCCTGTGTTTGAAGGCGCCGATCAGATTGTCCGAATCGGTCACCCAGCCAAAGACATTTTCAAAATTCCAGAGCGTCGCCTCGCGCACGAAGTCGGGACCGGCATGATTCATGGCGTCCTCCACCATAATCGGCCAGTACTCCTGGAAATAGGCGTCGCGGGCGGTGCTTTCGACACAGACATTGGTAGCGATGCCGGTGAAGAAAAGATAGCGGATATTGAGGGCGCGCAGATCGTTGTCGAGGGTCGTTCCGGCAAACCCGCTATAGCGCGATTTCCGGATCACGAGATCGCCGGGTTGAGGTTTCAGCGCATCGACAATCTCCCAGTCCCAGGTTCCGTGAACGAGCAGCTTGCCGTCGAGCTCCGGGCGCGCGCGCATGGTGCGAAGGCCGAGTTCCTTGTGATAGTTCGGCGACAAGGGGCCGCCCGCATCGCTGAGATCCGGTTTGTAGCCCACCTGCAGATAGACGATTTTGACGCCGGCCTCGCGCGCTGCGTCGATGAGCTTTTTGTTGACTTTGACGACAGCCGCCGCCGCCGAGATGTCATGCCCCGCAAGATCGAGCATGCCGCCTTTGGAGGCGAAGGCGTTCTGCATATCGACGACCACAAGCGCCGATTGATCGAGTCCGATCTCGACCGGATCGGGGCGGGCGGCCAGCGACGTCATGCCCGCGCCGCCGTGGATTTTGCGGCGATGAGGGCGTGCTGGCCGAGGCTTTTGTCGGTGATGGCGCGTTCCACGGTAAAGCCCGCTTCTTCCATCCATTGCGAGAGCGTTACGCGCGGCGTGCGCGTCAGCATCACATTGCGTCCGGCGGCGCGGGTGATGACCTGCATCAGGGCCGGCAAGCTGAAATGCTTGTGGGCGGTTGCGTCCGGATCGATATAAGAGGCGACGATCCGTCCGCCGGGCTTCAGCACGCGGAAGGCCTCGGCGAGATAGGTTTTGATCTCATCGGGCTTCAGATGCGTGAAGACGGACATGAACATGATAATGTCCGCCTGCGCGTTCTCGACCGGGAGCGCCAGTTCGCTGATCGTATCGAAGCGCCAGTCGGGCCGGTCGCAAATCTTTTCCGCATAGGCGACAAGATCGGGCACGACATCGAAACCCGTATAGGAAACGCGCGTCTCGGCACGGAGCGCATGGGCGAGGCGGCCCGACCCGCAGCCGACATCGATCAGGTGAAAGCCGCCTTGCGGACAGAGCTCTTTGACGAGTTTCGCTTGCGCCGCGCCGACTTTTTCAAAGGCGCCGCCCACGGCCTTTTCCATGGCGTCGGCTTCGCTCGCGCTTCTTTTCAGAAGGCCGCGCACCAGGCGGCGATATTCGCGAACATAGTGAGGATCTCCCGCCATCGTCCGCATATGCGCTATGCGAGAATCTCGATGGCGTAATTTTCCATCACCGGATTGGCGAGAAGCTTCTTGCACATTTCCTCGGCGGTCGCCCGCGCCGCCGCCTCGTCGGTCTCGGCGAGTTTCATCTCGATCACCTTGCCCTGGCGAACCCCTTCGGCGCCTTCAAAACCGAGCCCGGCGAGCGCGCTTTCAATGGCCGCCCCTTGCGGGTCGAGAACGCCGTTTTTGAGGGTGATGGTGATTTTCGCTTTCATGAGATTTCCCGGCTTTTTCCGTCTGCCTCGGCAGGGTACGCAATACGCCGGGCGGGGCCGGGGCGCAACCGGGACATCGGCGAGATTGCGGCGGGAGGGTCTTGTGCCTAGTCTTGTTCAGGCAGATGAGGGGAACCATGATGATTCGATTGATAATCGCCGCATTCGGCGTGCTGGCTTTTTCAACCGCCGCGAGCGCCGCCGACAGGGAATTGACGCCGGCGGAGGCCAAGGCGCGCGAACTCTACGCCAAGGCGATCAGCATCAAGACGGTGAAGGGCGAGGGGAAGGTTCCCGAACTCGCCGCCTATCTCGCCGGCGAACTGAAAGCGGCGGGCTTTTCCGATGAAGACATCGAGATCATGCCCATTGGCGAGACCGCAGGGCTGGGCGTGCGTTACCGCGGCGACGGCTCCTCCGGGAAAAAGCCGGTTCTGTTTCTCGCTCATATGGATGTCGTCAGCGCCAAACGCGAGGACTGGGAACATGATCCCTTCACCTTGAGGGAGGAGGACGGCTATTTCCTCGGCCGGGGGACGGCCGACAATAAATATGGCGTCGTCAATCTGACCCAGGCCTTTATGCGTCTGAAACAAGAGGGCTTCACGCCGGACCGCGATCTCGTGCTGCTTTTTTCCGGCGATGAAGAGACAGACATGGATTCAACGCGCATGCTCGCCTTCGATCGCAAGGACTGGTCCGACGCGGAGTTCGCGCTGAATTCGGATGCGGGCGGCGGCGCCTATCTCGAAGACGGCTCGGCGCTGCCTTATCTGATGCAGGCTGCGGAAAAGACCTATGCGACTTTCTCGGTCACCGCGCGCAATAAAGGCGGGCATTCCTCGCGGCCGCGTCCGGACAATGCGATCTACGATCTCGCCTCGGCGCTGTTGAAGATTGAAGACTATGTATTCCCCGTCATGTCGAACGAGATCACCCGCGCCTCCGCCCGCGCCGATGGGGAGCTGATCGGCGGCGACATCGGCGATGCGCTGATCAAATTCGCAGACAATCCCAAAAACAAAAAGGCGATCAAAATCATCCGCGCCAGCGAGGACTATTCGAATATCCTCAGCACCACTTGCGTCGCCACCATGCTCGACGCCGGCCATGCGGAAAACGCCCTGCCGCAATCGGCGACGGCGACGGTCAACTGCCGCATCTTTCCGGGCGTCGAAGTGGAGGATGTGCGCCAGACGCTGATCGAGGTGATCGAGAATGACGCGCTCGAAGTGGCGCTCACCGACGACATTTTCGTGGCGAGCCCCATATCGGAAGTGCGGGACGATGTGGTTGCGGCGCTGAGGGCGGCGATCGAACCGCGTTATCCCGGTATCGATGTCGTCCCCGCCATGAGCGCAGGCGGCACCGATGGCATGCATTTCCGCCGCGCGGGCGTGCCCACCTATGGCGTAGGCGCCGGCTTCGTTCCCGTTGGCGCGGAAATCAACGCCCATGGTCTTGATGAGAAAATTCCGGCGGCGTCATTTTACGCCGGCCTCGACCACTGGATCCTCTTAATCAAGGCGCTGGCGAGCCCTGCGGGCGAAGGCGAAGAGGGATGAGATCGGGAAATGGCCGCTATTGCAGGCGGCCAAATTCCTCGTCTGAATAATCCTCAAGCGCGCGATAAGCTTGCGCGGCCTGATCGGCGGTAAAGCGTGCGATCGCCTGCTCGCGGGTTTTCTGCCGCGCTTTTTCCTGCTCATAGGCTCTGAGCTCGGCTTCCGCGCGAATGAGCTCCGTATGCGCAAGCTGGGCGATCTCGCGCGATTCCGCGGAAGGGGGCGACGGGTAGAGCGCCTCCGCCCGGATCTGCTCCAGCCTCTTGATGTCTTCGGGGCGCGGCTCGGGGGGCGCTTTCACATCTTTTTTAGAGGCTTCGGTCGCTTCCTCGCGCGCCCGGGCGGCGTCGTTCTGTTCAGGCGTCTGGGCGCGATCCGCGTTTTTCTGCGCGTTTGCACGTTCGGCGTTCGCTTTTTGCTCGGCTGCGCGTTTCGCCTGCTCGCGATCGTTGCGGGCCTGCGTCTCAATGCGCGCGTTTTCGGCTTCTCTCTGTTTCGCGTCACGGGCTTCCCGGGCCGCTGCGCCGGACTGGATATCGTCCTCACGGCTGAGGCCGCCCGCCGGCTTGCGATCCGGCGGCGTTGGGCGCAAGGCCGTCACCGGCGTCGAACCGGTTCGTCCAGACCCATATGTGAAGACCGAGTAGGGCATAACCGCGTAACAATATCCGAACACAGCTTTCCGGCCGCTTACGCAAATTGCTTGCATTGTAAGCGGAGCCGTAAAGTTCTGTTCACCATGTTTCGCGGGGAAACTTAGGAGAGGCTATAGGCCCCCGTATGGCTGGCGGAAGTTTATTTTTCGTTGTCAGAAACGAGAACGGGTCCGGTTTGACCCGAGCTTTCATTTTCGCGCAGGACGCCAAGACGGCGCGCGACTTCGCGATAGGCGTCGGTGACGTCGCCGAGATCCTTGCGGAACCGGTCCTTGTCCATGATGTGGCCGGTCTCCATGTCCCACAGCCGGCATGAATCCGGGCTGATCTCGTCGGCGACGATGAGGCGCATCATGTCGCCTTCATATTGCCGGCCGAACTCGATTTTGAAATCCACAAGCTTGATCCCAACGCCGGCGAAAAGACCGGACAGGAAGTCGTTCACCCGGAGTGCAAGCGCCATCATGTCGTCGATCTCCTGGGGATTGGCCCAGTTGAACGCAGTGATGTGCTCCTCGGAGACGATGGGATCGCCGAGCTCGTCATTCTTGAAATAGAATTCGATCACCGAGCGGGGCAGGGCGACGCCTTCCTCGATGCCGAGGCGCTTGGCGATGGAGCCCGCCGCATAGTTGCGCACCACGACCTCGAGCGGCACGATTTCCACATGGCGCACAAGCTGCTCGCGCATATTGAGGCGCTTGATGAAATGGGTGGGCACGCCGATGCGCTCCAGCCCGGTCATGATGAATTCGGAAATACGGTTGTTGAGGACGCCCTTGCCTTCGAGCACGGCTTTTTTCTGATTGTTGAACGCCGTCGCATCATCCTTGAAATACTGGATGATCGTTCCCGGCTCCGGGCCTTCGAAGAGAATTTTCGCCTTGCCTTCATAGATCTGCTTGCGGCGAGCCATTCTTGTAATCCTTTCAACACCTTGTCCGCGACATTGTCGGCGCGGCAATAGCGGGGCGGGCGGGCCCGGGCGGCCCTTCAAGCCGCGCCCCTGCCTTTTCGCTAGCACGGCTGGCGCGGCGGGAGAAGCGGGGGTTTACGCCCCTTGTCCGTTGAATGAAAGCCCCGATCCCCTACATTTTGCCCGGGCGCATTTGCGCCAATTCAGGCAGGCGCGTTGCGCCCGGCGCCGGTCGTCTATAAAGAGCCGGTTGCCGGCCGGCGCGCCGGACAGGTTTTGCTGACGATCCGGAGTTTTGCCCAGATGACCACCTTCGATGACCGCAAGGACAGGTACGAGAACAAATTCGCTCATGACGCTGAGCTGCGCTTCAAGGCGGAGGCCCGGCGCAACAAGCTTTTGGGCCTCTGGGCCGCCGAGCTTCTGGGCAAGACCGGCGACGACGCCGAGGCCTACGCCAAGGAGGTCATCAAGGCCGATTTCGAAGAGGCGGGCGACGAGGACGTTTTCCGCAAGCTTCGCAAGGATTTCGACGCCGCCGGGGTCAACCAGTCCGACCACCAGATTCGCCGCCATATGCAGGAGATGATGGCGGAAGCCGTCCAGCAGATCGAAAAAGGCGAATAATCCGCGTCAGCCCCGCCGCCGGGCGGGGACGGGCTGAAGCTGAAGCGCCGGGGCGCGCGCTGGCGCCCGCTTGCCGCGGCCCGTCGCGTCGTCGTCTTCTTCATCGCGCGGGATCAGGAAAATCGCCGTGCCCATGGCGGCCGAACCCCAGGTGATGGTGACGACAATCACCAGCATGATTGCGGCGAGGAGGCCGGAGACAGGATCGGCCAGAAGGTCTCCCAGCCCGCCCACATTGAAATAGAAAAGCGCGGCCACGAAAATCCACCCGCTGACCGCGCCGAGGGCGAGATGCGTGAGCAAAAAGCGCGTCAGTCGCCAGTCGATGCCTTTGCGGCGCGGGTCGGTCATAGCCATCGATGCCTCCGGTTTTTTAATCTAACCAGTCGAAAGAGGCCGCGCATTGCGGCATTTTCGCTGAGGTTGGCGCTAAATGTTTCATAAAGCCGTCCCTGGCGTCGGTTTTGTCGGAAATGGTGCAAAACTATTATTTTCAGGGCGGATTTGCGCTTACATTACGCGCCGTCCATTGCGACTAGTTGCACGATCCAAAACTGATGTGATGAGCCGGTCGTCGACAGTTGAATATTGCCCCCAGTCTTCTTTCAGGCTGTCGAACTTATCTGGGCTTTTGTCAAATTCACCCGTGACAGTTTGAAGGCTCTTATTAACTGCGTGTGCAGCAGTAATAAGCTGAAAAAGCGGCTTTGCGACTTGAGAGTACAAATTCATGCCGCTTTGCAGCAAGAAGGATGTGACAAACAAAGCAGATGAGAAGATGAGTGTTGTCATGACAAGTGGGAACGGAAGGTTGTATGATGTTTCCACATCCATGACGATGAACAGATAAGAAAAATAAAAACCGAGCGCAGCGATAACAAATGCCCGGGTCGCATCGTTTTTGCTTTCCGCGTAGTCAACGATGTTATGCAGTAAAGCGTCGGTCGCATCTTTGGCGTCATATTTCCAGTCGCCCCGGCGATCATACACCTGATACATGTAGTGCCATAAGAGTCTGTAAAACAGAAACCAAATCGCCGCTGCTGCCATAAGCGCTGGATATACGCGCCAGAATGCGCTGGCAAAATGATTGCCATGAAACGCGAGGATTTGCTCACCGTAATAGGCGATGAGAATCGGCGTCATTAGAATGGCCGCTCGTAGAAAATAATTATTGGTGATGGATCGCAAAAGTTTTGCGCTCATATGCCCCTCCCGTCTTTTTAAACCGCCGATGTTGGATCACCGGCTGATTTCGAATGACGGAGCAAAAAATATCATTTGCGAGCCCTTAATGAAACAGGCAAAGAGAAAATATAGTATAGTTTTGGGAACTGCTTCTTTGAATTAATAAATTCCGGGAAGCGCAAATCAGATTCTCCAGTTGTGGCGGAATGAAAAACCCTGTGAAGGCGCGTTTGCGCAGTGCAAAAAAGAGTCTGCGATCTATCCTAACAGTCACAAGACAAGCGCCGTCGCCTCACGGCTGTGTTTGGCGCTGTTCGCGCTCATGGGCTTGCGCTAGCGTAGCCCCTTAGTGACGCAGGACAAGTTGCAAGAAAGGAACGCCAATGGGACGGGTCGCGGGCAAGAAGGCTTTCATTACGGGCGGGGCGCAGGGGCTGGGCGCGTGTTTTGCGCGCATGCTCGCCGATGAGGGCGCGAAAGTTTACATCACCGACATCAATGGCGACGGCGCCGCGGCGACAGCCGCCGCAATCAATGACAAGCATCCGGGCGCGGCGTGGGCGAGCGGGCATGACGTCACCAAGCGCGATGAATGGAAGACGGCGCTCGAAGCGGCGTCTGACGCCATGGGCGGCGTCGACACGCTCATCAACAATGCCGGCATCGGCACTTTCGGCAGCATTGAAACGGCGACGGACGAAGACTGGCGCCGGACTCAGGAGATTGACGTCGATTCCATTTTCATCGGCACACAGCTCGCCATGCCCTATCTGAAAAAGGCGCCCTCGGCCTCGATCGTCAACATATCCTCCGTGGCCGGCATGATCGCTGACGGCAATATGATCGCCTATAATACTGCGAAGGCCGCCGTGTGGATGATGACCAAGTCGATCGCGCTCCATTGCGCGCGCTCAGGCTATGACATTCGCTGCAACTCCGTGCATCCCGTTTTCACCAGAACGCCGATCATCGATCCGCTCATTGCACTCGGCGGCGGCGGCGAGGAGGGCGAAAAGCGCCTTGTCCAGCAAATTCCCTGGCAGCGTCTGGCCGAGCCGGAGGATGTGGGCTACTGCGTGCTTTACCTTGCATCCGACGAGTCCAGGTACATTACGGCGTCGGAGTTCAAGATCGATGGCGGCATCACCGCGCAGTGACGTGAGCTTTCGCTTTGTCAAGCCTTGCGTCCCTGCGTGGGGAAAAATACAGTAAATAGAGATGATTAATGTAATGCAGGGGTTTTCATGCCGACGCCGTGGGTTGAAGATGCATTCCAGTATAAAGAAATAAAGGACTTATCGGGTTCAAGCATACTTAAAACAAGCGATGTTTCATCGTTTTTGGCGCGCGACAGCGCGCGGACTGTTGTGGCCGGCCCGAAAGGCTCGGGCAAGACGCTGCTCATTAAGTTCAAGCGAAAATCCCTTGAGAATCTTGGGTACAAACTGCTTCCGGAGAATCAGCTTCTTGACGTGGCTCCGGGAAAGCCTTTGGCTTTCGACGACGGTCAGCTTGACTATATTCGTCAGCACAAAGAGTTTTGGAGCATATTGTGGCAAATCGCCATTTGCATCGCAGTTATCAAAGCGCACAATATAAATGAAAATGAGCGATTTGACTCGCCCCTGCGCAACATACTTGAAAATCCTTATCTAAAAACGCCGTTCCAGATTTTCGCTAACCTTCTGCATTCAACGCCTCAATTGTTTTTTGCGTCAATGCAGGACTTTAACGCAATCGCCTTGCCGATATTCGCCACCGTACATGCGCAGACTGCCGTCTTTATCGACAATATAGACGAGTTTTTCGATCAGCATTTGGAGCACAAAGGGCGGCATACCATACACGGCCAGATGATTCATGACTTTTGGCACCATGCGCAAATTGGATTGCTGCTCGCGGTGAGATCGTTGAGCGCGCAAAACCCGCATGTGAAAATATTCACCTCGATACGCATTGAGGCCTACAACACCTGTAAAGAGCAACTGGTGGATCTCGCCAATCTAAAGCCGTACATTCTTTTTCTTCGGTTCGATAAGGATGATTTGCGCCGCATATTCGAGCAGAACATCTCTATCGAACGGGCGTCTCAGCTTGTAGAGCCCAAGTCCGAAAATTTGTTGGCAAGGCTGTTCGGCAGCGACAACCTCCATATTCGTCATACTTATACGGGCCGCCTGGAGCCCATATTCGATTATGTGTTGCGTCATACGCGCGGACGGCCGCGTGACTTGATGACGCTAGGCTCGCATGTCGCCCATGTGCCTGCCGAGATGAGGAACACGCAAACAATTCGTGACGCCGTCAATGAGGCCGCTGCGGAATTGGGCCAGACATTCCTTGTGGAGTCGAGGCCGCATTATCGCTGGTTCGACGAAGACATTCTTTTCAATTTAATAAAGTCGAATGTGATCAGCAATGAACAAGTGCGCAAGCTGGTGCGGCACTATGATGAGAGCTGTCCAAATGAATATCGCCACAGCGATAGTCCAGGCGACGCCGCGCTTGGCGATCTTTACGAATGTGGATTAATCGGCTTGCCCATGCCGCGACCGACAACGCCGGGCATGCTTCAGCACTTTGAATCCGTATACGATATAAGCGGAAATGCGACTAAGCGGGCCAATTATCTGCCCGATGCGAAATACTATCTGATCCATCCTATTCTGGGCAGCTATCTATTACGGTCAGGCGCGCCTGTTCGCGACAGCGTGGATTCGTTGAATATCATTAATCCATTGTCCGATTGGATCGAAGACGACGGAATGCGTTATGTGCTCCAGGCGGATGTGTGCGACTATACGCGCATTATGGAAAATCCAACATTGAAAGAGGCTTTCCGGAAAAGTTTCGAGGGCATCATTTCGAGGGCAAGGGATGGAATCGCCTATTGGGAGCCGGTAGGCGGCGACGGGTTCCTGCTTGCTGATCGCAGCGGTTATCTGGTTATGCGCGCGGCAGCGCAGATCGCAAAGGAAATGCGCAACTCGATTTTCAATGCTGAGTTGAGATTTGGGATGGACTACGGCCTGCTTCGCATTGAAGAGGACATTGAGACTGGTGAGAAAGTGCTGTCGAACGACATTCCGCTACAGCGCAGCAGAAGGCTTCAGGAGGCCAGCGCTCCCGGCCAGCTTCTCTTGCCGTCTTATGCGCTGACGGCGCTGCAGTCTTACGAGATCGATCTTCCAATCCAGCAGGTTGATGGAGAAGAAAAAATGGAGATCGAAAAAGTGAATGACGGCTGGCGCGTGAGCAAGGCGAAAGACAATTTCGTCGTCGATAGTCTTTATCGGGTTCCGCTTCATGAAATTGCGCCGGAAGCTTTTTTTAAATAGTATTCATAGCGGGGTAAGGCTTGAGGGGGCCGGGGGATGGATAACAGAGCTGTTAGCGCGCATGACCGCTTTGCCGGACATGTTCATGAGCATGCGAGCCGAATTATCGGGCAGTTTGATGTCAAGGCGCAGATATTGTTAGGCCTTGCTGTCGGGGGGATGGTTTTTGTCATTCGCGAGCTTGACGCCTTGTCGGCTGTCAGTGCGTTCTATGGCGCTGCGGTCGGGGAAACGGGCGCTGCGGCTTTGTCCACATCTGTGGCTTTGGTTTCTCTCGTGGCTTTTGGGGTATCGGCTTTTTTCACATTTGAGGTCATCCGACCGAATTTGAACAAAGCCGAAAAGGGCGGGTTGATCTACTTCCGATCGGTGCTGACTCACAAAAAACCCGAGAATTACATAAGTGCTGTTTCGGATGCGAAAGAAGACGAGTTAACGCAGGCCGTTCTGGCGGACGCCTTTGCGCTTTCTCGAGTGGCCAAAAAGAAGGTCTGGAACGCCGATATCGCCACCTTCGTTTTCCTGCTTGCTGTCGTTTTATTGATCGCCGCCACAATGCTGGCCCAATTAGGGCATTGACGCGCCCGCCTCAGTGATGATTGCTCGTTTCCGGCGAACATTCTAAAAGCGTTCAGGCCTTGACGCTCCGGCTTCGCAAGGCCGTCCATCCGGAAAAGGAGACCGCATGTCCGGCATTCTGATTCTTCTCGGCGTCATTGTCGTTGTCGCCGTCATCGTCATCGGCATTTACAACCGCATCGTCGCCCTGTCTCAGCGCACGGAGCAGGCTTTCGCCGATGTGGACGTTCAGTTGCGCCAGCGCCACGACCTGATCCCGAATCTTGTGGAAACGGTGAAAGGCTACGCCACTCATGAACGCGAGACGCTGGACGCCGTCATTCAGGCGCGAAACGCGGCGCAGGCTGCGCATGGCCCGGCGGAACAGGGCGCGGCGGAAGGCGTCCTTGGCGCGGCGCTCGGCAAACTCTTCGCGCTGGCCGAGGCCTATCCGGATCTTAAGGCTAACACCAATTTCATGGAGCTGCAGCGCGAGCTTTCCGATGTGGAAAACAAGATCGCTGCGGCGCGCCGCTTCTTCAACAACGCCGTTCAGGAATTCAATACGGCGATTCAGCAGATCCCGGGCAATCTCGTCGCGCCGCTCGGCGGGTTCAGCCAGAAGGAATATTTCGAAATTCCCGAAGGCAGCCGCGGCCAGATCGAGGCGGCGCCGGAAGTGAAGTTCTAGCAAACATGGATGGAGAGCGCGGGGAGATGGCTGTCCGCGCCGCCCGGCGCGATGACTCCGACCTCGTCGCCGATATTCTCGCCGAGGCGTTTGCGGACGATCCGGTCATGAATTGGACCTTTGGCGGCGCGCGCCCGTTTCGGACAGTGTTTCATGAACTGGCGCGCGGCGTTTATCTGAAGAACGGTTTCGGTCATCTTGCCGGGGACGGTTCCGGCGCGTGGGCCGCGACCTTGTGGCTGCCTCTGGGCGTTGAGATCAGGTTGCCGGTGATGAATGAAGCGCGCATTGCAGCGTCGGCTTTTGCCCATCATGGGCTCGCCTCAATCCGTCGCGCCATGAAAACGGCGGCGGTGCTCGCGCAACATCACCCAATGGCGCCGCATTATTATCTGTTTGCCGTGGGCGTGCGCAAAGGAGCGCAGGGAAAAGGCCTTGGCGGGCGTCTCATTCGCGAAGGGTTGGCTCGCGCCGATGCGGAGGGCGCGCCCGCCTATCTGGAGAATTCGAACCCGAAAAACACGCCGCTTTATGAACGGCTTGGCTTCCGGCCGACCGCGCCCCTGCCGCTGCCCGACGGCGCGCCGCCGCTCCTGGGCATGTTGCGCCCCGCCGGAGCCTCTGCGCGATGAAGCTGCTTGGACTTATCGGCGGCGTCAGTCCTGAAGCGACGGTGATTTATTATCGCCTCCTTACCGATGCTGCGCGCGCCAGACTGGGGCCGCTGCATTCTGCAAAACTGATGGTTTACGCTCTCGATTATGGCGTAATGATTGAACACTATGATAATCGCGACTGGGACGCTTTTATTGCGGAAGTGGTGAAGGCCGCAAAACATCTGGAAGCAGCGGGCGCCGAAGCGCTGATTATCTGTTCCAATACAACCCACGTGGCCGCCGACGCCGTGCGCGAGGCGGTGAATGTCCCGCTTATTCACATGCTCGACGTGCTCGCGGACGACATGAAGGCCGCGGGCGCGCGCCGCCCGCTCTTGCTGGGCACGCCCGTCGTCATGGGCGAGGCGCATTATCGCAATGAGCTCGCCAAACGTTATGACGGCGAGGTGCTGGTCCCGACCGATAAAGAGCAGGAGGCGATCGGCCGCATCATTCTCGATGAACTGGTGCTCGGCAATGTCCTTGATGCGTCGCGCGAGGAGCTGCTCGCGATTGTCGCGCGGCATGGCGCAGACGGCGTCATCCTCGGCTGCACCGAACTGTGTATGATCCTGAGCCAAGAGCATTGCGACATACCGGTTTTCGATACGACGGGCCTTCACGCCGCAGCGGCGGCGCGCTTCATCTTCGAGGAGGAGTGAGCCTTGGGCGCCTTCGGCCTTCAGACCCATATCTGGAACAACAATCTGAAGTCCGTCTTGCTGCTTGCCGGGTTTCCCGTGTTGCTGTTCCTGTTGATATATGGCCTGTCGGTTGGTTATGTCGGGCTTGCCGAACCGATCAACGGCGTCGGCGAGGGGATGAGCCTCGCTTTCGATCATGTAAAGCGCCTGTGGCCTTTCGCCCTTGTCGGCGCCGCGCTCTGGTTTCTGATCGCGTTCTTTTCCTATCAGAAGATTATCGAAGCCTCTGTCGGCGCGCGCGGTCTCACGCGCAAGGAGGCGCCGGAGCTTTACAATCTTCTGGAAAATCTCTGCGTGTCGCGCGGGCTGACCATGCCGCGCCTCAACATTATCGAAACGGATGCGCTGAATGCTTTCGCAAGCGGGTTGACGGAAAAAAGTTACAAGGTGACGGTGACCCGCGGGCTGATCGAAAGTCTCGACAAGCAAGAACTTGAGGCTGTGCTCGCGCACGAGCTCACGCATATAATGAACCGCGATGTGCGTCTTCTCATCATCGCGGTGGTGTTCGTCGGCATATTCTCCTTTTTCGGCGAGCTGGTTTTTCGCAACATGTTTTATCGCGGCGTGCGCATCGGCGGCCATACGCGCTCGCGTAGCGGCGACAGCCGGGGCGGCGGCGTTCTGATTCTGATCGCCATCGCCATGATCGTAATCGCGTATCTTCTGGCCTTGGTGATCCGGTTTTCCCTGTCCCAGAAGCGCGAATACCTAGCCGACGCAGGCGCGGTGGAGCTGACCCGCAATCCCGACGCCATGATCTCCGCATTGAAAAAGATTTCCGGTCACAGCCGGGTCGATGCGCCGAACGACGTTCAGCAGATGATGGTGGACAACAGCCAGCCTTTTGCGGGCGTGTTCGCCACGCACCCGCCCATAGACAAGCGCATTGCCGCCCTGGTGGATTTCGCTGGCGGCCTGAAGCGGTAAACCTCCAGCATTGTTATTCCCGCCTTCGATCTATCGAGACGAAATTTTCCTTCATCCTGAGGGAACCGAAAGTCCGTCTTGACGGGCGAAGGAAAATTTCTCCTCAGGATGAGGACTTTGTTGAGCCGACTTATCGGCCAAGGATCCTAGTCGAACAGGCGATATTGCGCGCGTAGCGACACGCGTGCATCGGGCGCTTCATCCGTGGCGCCGATCGCGCCGCTCAGATTGATGCGCAGGCGGTCACTCACCGCATAGGAGCCGCCAAAGAGGAACGAGCCCACGGTCGTCGCCGGCGATTCACTGAACACAATGTTGGTTTCAGAGGGTAACAGAACCGGGCGACCGTCCATGTCGCGCACGACCCTTACGACTTCCTCGCCGTTTTCCATGACGATTTCACGGTCCGCGAGAATGCGGAAGACCTCGGTCGTGTTTTTCGAGCGCAGGAAGAAGCTCTGGTCATAGCCGAAATTCATGGAGAGGCGCTCGTTGAGCGAAAGCCCGATGCCGATGCTGGTGCGAATGGCGTCGCCCGGATCGTATTCGAGCAATGTCGTCCGCAACTGCTCCTGCACGCCGAAGACATCGTCGCCCGGCATCTCGTTGATGGTGGTCGCGGTGTCTGTGAGAAGGATGTTCGGCGAGACCGGCTTGTTATACTGATAGCCCACATTGGCGTAGATCGATGCCGGATCGCTGGCGAGAATGAAGGTCAGGCTTGGTTCGATGGTCCAGAAGCCTGAACCTGTCGCCAGTTCCGTTTCGATGCCATTGTCGGGATTACGCGCAACGTCGAACGGCCCCGTCCCGGTCGGCGCCTTGGCGCGCAGATTGGCGATCACATAAGGCCATTTCCCGCCATTATTGAGCTGGTAGCGAATGCCCATATCGATGTCGCCGAGACCGCTGCCGTCAAGGTCGCGAATGGTCGTGGTCGCATCGTCAATGGCGACGCCCGAAATGCGGTCCGTACGCGACACATAAGGCACGCGCGCATCCACTTCGAGGCGGCTGGTGATGCCGTATTGCAGGGAAAGGCTTTCGGTCACCGCGCGCCGGTCCGTATCGGTCGCCTCGATAGCGCCGATCAGAACGGCGTCGATGATTTCAATGCCCTGGAAGAAGAAGCGGTTGTCGGACGCCACTGTGTAGTCGACTGCGGGCGATACGAACATGGTGCCGCGCGGCGTCAGGATGCCGCCAATATCGGAAAAGATCGCGAGATAGGGACGTTCTTCCTCATCTTCCGGGCGCACCCCGACTTCCGTCGGCAGCGATCCGTTATTGGGCCGGTCGTCATCCTGACGGCCGGGCTGTGTGTTGTTGGCTGCGACCTGGGTCGGCCGCGCGCTGCGGCTTGCGGCGTTGGCGGCGGCCGGCTGCGCAGAGGGCGATGCGGCGGCGGTCTGTTGTTGCGCATTCGCGGTTTTCGCTGCGTCTGTTGACGGTTTTTGCGCGGGGGAGGCCGGTTTTGGCGCCGGCGTTTCAGCCGCGGCGACGCGGACCGGCGCGGGTTGTCCCGGCAATGTCAGCGTCGCGCCGGCGCGCAAGGGGTAGGGCGGGCGCAAATTGTTGGCTTCAGCAATCGCGGCGACGGTCGTGTTGTGGCGCCGGGCGATCGACGAGAGCGTGTCGCCGCTCTGCACCTGATATTCGCTTTCCGCCGAGGCATAGCGCGGCGCATCGCCGTCATTCATCGCCGTGACGGTGCGGTTCAGGGCTTCGATCTGTCTGGCCTGCGCTTCAATCAGCGCCGACTGTTTTGCGATCAGCTCTTCGGCTTCATCGAGGCGAAGCGTTTGAAGCGCGACAATGTCTTTGAGATAGACGATCTCTTCCTGGACCGTCGGCTTCGGCATCATGGCCGTGTCGGTGCCGGCCGGCGTGTCGGTCACGCCCGGATCCTGGTCCGCATAAGCGGCGTTGGTTAAAGCGATGGCGAGTACGGCTGCGGCGCTAAAGCGAAGCAGATGCGGTTTCATCAGGTCATCCCCCGGAATTTCAGCAGTCTTTCAACAAGGCTTTGACGTCGGCGCAAACCGAACGGTAAGCCGATGCAAAATCCTCGCCTTCGAGACTTTTCTTCAGATTGTTAAAGGTTCCCCGCGACCGGCCCGACAGGGCGACAGCTTTGGCGATGTTTCCGTTCGAAGCGTTAAGCGCTTTCAACAGCATGTAGCGGTTCATGAGGGCCGTGGCTTCCTCAACCGCGAAAGAATTGGCGGCGCCGCTTGCTCCGGCCTGTTCGAAGTCGAACTTCAGATGTTCCGGCAACAGCCTGCCTTTGGCGCGGCGCGCATAGGGGAGCGCTCTCGACAAGACATTGCGCAATTCGCGCACATTGCCCGGGAAGCGGTGCGCCTTGAGGCGGTCGGCCGCTTTCGGCGTCAGCCGGATATCGCTGTTCCGCTCATCGGGATGGTTGGCGATCATCCATTCGGCAATCTCGATGATGTCGTCGCCGCGTTCGCGCAGGGGCGGCACATCGATAATAAGCACGTTGATACGATAGAAAAGGTCGGGCCGGAATTTGCCGGCGCAGACATTTTCCTGAAGATTGACATTGGTGGCGGAGATCAGCCGGAAATCCACATGTTCCGCGGTCTTGCCGCCAAGTTTCGTCACCATGCCGTCTTCAAGCACGCGCAAGAGATGAGTCTGGATCGATAACGGCATGTCGCCGATTTCATCGAGAAACAGAATTCCGCCATTGGCGGCTGCAATCGCGCCTTCGCGTTCAGCCACCGATCCCGTAAACGCGCCCTTTACATGGCCGAAAAGCTCGGAGGCGGCGAGGGTCTCGGGCATGGCGCCGGCATTGAGCGGCGAGAAGGCGCCATGCGCCCTTGCGCTGCTGAGATGAAGGTGGCGCGCGACAAGCTCCTTGCCGACGCCGGTCTCGCCGGTAATCAGCACCGGGGCGTCGTCATCGCCGCAGATTTCGATGTCTTCGCGCAAACGATTCGCCTGATCGCTGGAGCCGATAATCTCCGGCGGCGGCGTCAGTGTGTTGCGCGTTCGGCTCCGCGGCTCTTTGCGGAGCTCGATCAGATTCGATCGAAGCTTCTCCGGCGCCCGTTCCACACGGCGGACGGTATTCGAAGGAATATAGCTTTCCTGCGAATATGCGCTGTGCGCATAAGTTTGGTTGTAGTCAGACGAACGGCTTGCGCCGTCGTACTCCTGGTCATCCATTCGCTTCCCCCAAAGCTGCTAGGACGTTCGCCAGTCCTATGGAATTGACACGGACAGGGACGCTTGCGTCTTCTCCCAAAGACGGCGCCTAATACACGACCTCGCCTCTCTCCCAAGAGCTCCGGCCTATCTCTCCCACACGACAGCAGAACGCGCTGTGCGCTGACAAGCTAGAACACCCGGAGCAGGAATCAACCAGATTCAGCGGCAGGCGCTGAAATTTTTAGGTCGGGCTGCGGAATTCGCCTGACAGGAGAAAAGGGTGTTGCCGTTCGCGTGTTTATTGCTCGCGGGACGAGGGCTCCAGCTCGATATATTCCGGCGGAGAACAGTCCTCGGGCCGCGCGTCTTTGGGCGAAAGCCTGCAGGCGCGAAAGCGCCGCCATGCGCGCTGCATGCCTGCAAGAGCATGGGATTCTTCGTTTTTCGCCGCCGGCGGACGTTTCTCAAAGGCGACGGTTTGCGCCGCCATTTGCGCCGCCGCCGGCCAACTGATCGCGCCAGTCATGAATTGCGCGCTGACCGGGTCGCATCTTTGATCGCGGCGCAACAAGATCTGGTAGTCTTCCACCCCGGCCTCCGGAGACGGCGGCAGATGCAGTTCAAACGAGGCGCGGTTGCGCGCAACCTGAAGCCGTGTGTCGCCTTTTTTGCGCCAATAGGCGGTAAGCGGGCAAAAGCCTTTTTTCGAGCGCAGGGAATAGTCGAAGGCGAACAGCACATGCTCGCTGCGCCGGTCGACAGTGCGCCAGAATTCGGCGTATTCGCCCTTTTCGCGAATCACGAAAGCGCGGCTTTCGCTCTCGACGCCGTCGCCGGCGTCCGGGGGCTCAGCGAGTTCCGGCGCATCGAGGCACCGGCTTTGCGTCGCCGGCTCGAATTCGAGCGTTTCAATGACACGGTCGAAAGGCTCCGCCGCCGCGCCGACCAGCGATTGAACGCTCGGCGCCGGTTTTTCTCCGGGGCGCGCATATTCCATGAAGAATGACCAGGAAAGCGCGTCCTCCGCCCGCGTCCAGTGTGACAGGAGGCGTCGCCAGGCGGGCAGAAAAACCTCGTTCAACCTTTTTTGTTCGCGCTCTTGCGACAGGAGATCGTAAAGAACGTCAGCGCGTTGCGCCGCGCCATCGGCGTTAGAGCTCGGCGACTCAATGCCATGGGTATGAATGCCGATGACTTCGCCGGCGGCGTTCAAAATCGGGCTGCCGCTATTGCCGCCGGCGGTCGCGAGGCGGTGAATAATAAGATTGGCGATCGCCGGGTCGCGTTTCTCCTGAGCAGAATCGAGCGGCGGGGTGATGGCCGAAATGACGCCCCGTTCAACCCGCGAAGTCGCCGCGTCGGGTGCAAAGCCGTCGTCCAGCGTGTCATAGGGATAGCCGATGACTGCGATGGGCGCGCCGGGCTCCAGCGCCAGCAACGCGTCTTCGCTGGCGATCGGAAGCGCCGGACCTAACACGGCTTCGCCGGTCGCCGGATCGACCGGATTTACGGTGATGAGCGCGGCGTCAAAAGCGAGGTCACGCAAGGGCGCCGCCTGTGGCGCGTAGATCGAGGAATCGCTGCGAATGGGCTGGTGGTCTTCGACCAGGGTTCTGAAGGCGCCGAAGCCGGCATGGAGACGCGTGGATAGAACCGGGATTTTCGCACTGGACGCGCGGTTTAGGAGATAAACATTCGCATCCGGGTCGTCGAGGGGCAGGGAGCTTGCCGTATGCGCCGCGCCGGCGAGAACGCCGCGTTCCCGGTCAATGACGAAAGCCGTGCCGCGCGACGCGCCGTTGACGACGATCAGGTAAACGGAGTCGGTGGCGCGGGAGAGGGTTTCGGGGGCGATAATCGCGGCGAGGGCGGCGTCGGCTTTTTCCTCGGCGCTGCGCACATCTTCCTGCAACGTCGCCGTCCGGTCCCGCAATCGGCGCATTTCCGCGTAACGCGAGGTTTCCAGGAACACGAGTCCGGCAAGAAACACGGCGCCGGCCAGCATCAGCAACACCCTGCTCATGGCCGGCCCCCTTTATACTCAGACATTTTCGTACTCATGCCTTCCCCCGAAGCGCAGTCTCCCGAAGCTTCCATAATGCGGCGATCCAGCAAGACTTGTCGAGCAAATCCGAGGCCGTTCATGGGAGGCAGCCAAGCCGCCCCCAGAGCGGAAGACAAAGCGGGCCTCCGCATCTGTCGAACTGCTCAACCGGCTGTGCATAGCTGTGATCGCCTGAACACATTGTTGCGGTGCAGCAAGAGGCCTTTCTTGCCGTTTCGTAACAAAGATAATCCTTGTTTTACAATTTGTTAAAGAATTTTCAGCCGGCGGCGCCCCGTTTTGGCACATCAGTTGCAAATGAAGAGGGCGTTGGGGGGGACAAGTGCTCCCCATGGCGATCTTTGCGGCTTTCCCAAGGAGAGATTGGGGAGGGTTGCGGGGGTCGCTTTGTAGTGAAACCTTAGTGGGAGACGATCAAGTGAAACTCAAGCTTTTGACGACGATCGCGGCCTCTGCGTTGCTCGCTTCTGCGGGCGCCGCGTGGGCGCAGCCAAGCGAAGCCGGTCCTGGCGCTCAGGAAGGCGGCGATGGCAATCAGTCGACTGACGACGACGTCATCGACGCCGATGTTCTGAGCAACAACGGCAACGACAACGGCAACAACAACGACAGCTCGGACAACTCCGACAACTCCGTCAACGATTCCGGCAATGCCGATGTTGACGCGTTCTCGGGCGACGGTTCCGACAACGACGCTCTCGATGTCGACAATTCCGGCAATGACAGCTCGGACAATTCGGACAACTCGGATAACTCCGATAATTCCGACAACTCGACCGACACCGACGCCTTCACCGGCGACGACAGCGACGTGATCGACGCCGACGTCTATGACAACGGCAACGACAACTCGGACAACTCTGTCAACGATTCCGGCAATGCCGATGTCGACGCCTTCACCGGCTCCGACAGCGACATCAACGACATCGATTTCCAGGACAATGGCAACGACAGCTCGGACAACTCGGATAACTCCGACAACTCCGTCGATGCTTTCACTGGCGATGACAGCGACGTTCTCGATGTCGACAATTCCGGCAACGACAACTCCGACAACTCGGACAATTCCGACAACTCCGTCAATGACTCCGGCAATGCCGATCTTGACGCGTTCTCGGGCGACGGTTCCGACAATGACGGGCTGGACGCCGACATCTACAACAACGGCAATGACAGCTCGGACAACTCGGATAACTCCGACAACTCCACTGACACCGACGCTTTCACCGGCGACGACAGTGACGTTCTCGATGTTGACGTGACCGATTCCGGCAACGACAACTCCGACAACTCCGACAACTCGGATAACTCGATCAATGATTCGGGTAATCTGGACTTCGACGCCAGCGACACAGTCGGCGCCGATAACCAGTCGTCGGGCGCCAATGACGGCTCCATCGCCGTCACCGCGAACGACAATTCGGACAACTCCGACAATTCCGACAACTCGGTCAACGACTCGGGCAATGTCGAAGCCTTCACGGGCGAAGACAGCGATGTGCTCGACCTCGACGTCACTGACTCAGGCAACGACAATTCCGACAACTCGGATAACTCCGACAACTCGGTGAACGACTCGTTCAACCTGGACGCCAGCGACACGGTCGGCTCGGACAATCAGTCGTCTGCAGCCAATGACGGTTCGATCGCCATCACCGACAACTCGGACAATTCCGACAATTCGGATAACTCCGACAATTCGGACAACTCTGTTGAAGCCTTCACCGGCGACGACAGCGACGTTCTCGACCTTGACGTGACCGACTCCGGCAATGACAACTCGTCCGCCGACAACGGTTCCGCCAATAACGGTTCGTCGATCGACAACTCCGACAATTCGGACAATTCGGATAACTCCGACAACTCCGACAACTCCATCAATGACTCGGGCAACCTTGATCTTGATGCGAGCGACAATGCGTCGTCGGGTGACCAGGGTTCGTCAGCCAATGACGGCTCGATCGCCATCTCTGCGAACGACAATTCGGACAATTCCGACAATAACGACGCCGACAACGGTTCCGCAGTCGCCAATGACAGCGGTTCTGTGGCCGTCAACAATTCGGACAACTCCGACAATTCCGACAACTCTCAGGACAATGACGGCATTGACGGCGACGGCTCCGACAATGACGGTCTTGATGTCGATATTTCGGAATCGTTCAACGACAACTCGGACAATTCCGACAACAACCAGGCTGACAACGGTTCTGCGGTCGCCAACGACAGCGGCTCCGTCCAGGTTGACAACTCGGACAACTCCAACAACTCGGACAACTCGGTCAACGACTCGTTCAACACGACGCTCGAGCTCACGATCGGTGACGTTCAGTTGAACGCATCCGAGCTTTCGGCCTCGTCGGCCAATGTGAGCCTTGGCACGCCTGACTTCGACGGCGCCATGATCACTACCGGCAACATCGACAGCCAGTCGATGACGGATAACCGTGGTCTCGTGATCAACAACAACAACACCGGCGCGGGCGTCTTCCAGAACTCGCAAAGCGTGAATGTTGGCACGGTCAACAACTAAGCAGAGCAATCTGCGGCGCGCTGCAGGGAAATTCTTTTCCCTGCAGCGTCAGCCTTAATAAAAGATAACTATTTGAATTTGAAAACAGTGCTAGTTTACGAACATCAAGTTTCCGGTCGTTGCATTGCAGACGGCTTGCAGAGCAAAAGCCGCCGGAGAGTTGTGTTAGGGGGAAGATCAAAATGGGTATGAGCGCGTGGGGTTTCATTATCACGCCGGTGCTGATCGCATCGGACCCCAGTCTCAGTGAAGCGCAACGCGATGCGCAACTTCAGGAATTCGCACCTGTCGCCGTCGAAGAATATACGGACGTTTTCGATGAGCTGACTTCGATCGCCGGCGTCGCGGCGCTTGACGATTCGCAAATGGCGAACGCATCCGGCGGGACCGATATGGCGATCGACATCGCCAATCTTGGCGTCAATGTCGCCGAAAACAACGGCTCCGTCAGCGGCTCCAATGGCAATAACTCCATTACCGGTGACGTTTCAAACAACACGATTTCGAACAATAGCGGCGTGACGACCGTTCTCAACAATTCCGGCAATGGGGTTGTCATGCAGAGCATCGTCAATCTGAACATTTTCCTGCAAGGCGCAGGGCCGCAATAGTGTAAAGCGGCGATAGTCAAGTCGCGTTAAAAGTCTGGGGGAGAGATGAGTACTAAACGCAATCATAGCGGCGGACGGCGCATCGGCGCAGGCGCGGCTATTGCGGCGGCTCTCTCTCTGTTCGGATCGTTCGGCGCCCAGGCCGGCGACATCCAGCTTTTTATCGGCGGCGCCTCGCCGCGCGTGCCCGTCACCAGCATGGCGGAGCGTAAATTTTCGACGGTCGTCAAACAGCAATATGATTTCAGTTGCGGCTCTGCTGCGCTGGCGACGTTGCTGACACATCATTACGACCGAGAGACGACCGAAACCGACGCGTTTAAAGCGATGTGGGATGTGGGAGACAAGGATCGCATCCGCGAATTCGGTTTTTCGCTGCTTGAAATGAAGCGCTATCTGGAAAGCGCCGGCCTCAAGGCGGACGGCTTTGTCTTGAGCCTTGACCGGATTCAGGAGATCGGCGTGCCTGGCATCGCACTGATCGAGGTGCGCGGATACAAGCATTTCGTTGTTGTAAAAGGCATTACGGACGAGGTCGTGCTGATCGGCGATCCGTCCGCAGGAGTTTTATCGTTGCCTCGTAGCGTATTCGAGCAACGGTGGGATGGAACGATCCTGTTCATTCGTTCTGATGTGGCCCGCGGTAAAGAGAACTTCAACAAGGTGGCTGACTGGCGGCTTGCGCCCTCCGCGCCTTTCGATCGCGCACGGGACGATGAGTCTCTGCAATCCCTTTACCTCAATCAGACGCGTCCATCCGCCTCCGGCTTCACGATCAATACCGTTTTGGAGGTCAACTAATGTTAATCGTGAAATCTGCGAGCATTATGAGCGCCGCCAGCCTGATCTCGATCAGTGCGGCGACCGCCAGCGAACCGGATGATCTAATCTCGGGGGGAGGTCTGCTCGAGCTTGAAGAGGCGCCGATGACGTCGAGCGAGCTGGGAGAGGCGCGCGGCGGCTTCAGCATTGGCGGCCTGACCTTCGATATCAGCGTCAATGTGTTGCCGCCCGATTTCAATCCGCTTCCAAACGGCGTCTTTGGCGACCGCGGCGATCCCTTCGGTGGAAAGGGCGTTTTCGGTAATGGCGGCTCTTCCGGCGGCGCCAATGCCCCGAAGAATGTCAATAACGCTCCTCAGGGACAGCAGAACACGCCGTCGGCTCCGCCGCCGCAACAGCAGGCCGCGCAAACGCCGTCTTCCCCGGCGCCGTCTCAAACGGCTTCGCAGCAGCAGACAGTGCAAACGCCTCCTGCGACGACATCATCGCCGTCTGTACAGGCGGATACGCCGCAGCCTCAGACGCCGTCTGTATTGGACGTGCAGCCGAAAACGCAGCCGAGTCCTAATGCGGGCGGTTCGCCTACGCCTCCGGCGCAAACCGTCGACACCACGCAACTTGCATCCGACACCGGCGGTTCTTCGGCCCCGAAAACGGACCATACCTCGCAGCCGGCGGATGTCTTGGATACGTCTCAAGGCGGCGGGGCGTCGGGTTTGGCGTCCTCTGGCGCAACGAACGGCGCGCAGACAGGTCAGCAGAACACAACAGCATCCCCGACCTCGTCGCCAACGGTCGTCGCGTCCAATGGCGCAGTCGGATCGACGTCTTCCAACAACGCGCAACAGGGGCAAAACCAAACGCCGACAACGCCTTCCACGCCCAAGACCGCCACGTCGACCGATTCTTCGCCTGGCGTAAAAACCAAGCAGACGGCGTCGCCTTCATACCAGATGGCTGTGGCCTTGAAGGAACTGAAGGAAGAACCGGAAGTCGTTCAGCGCAGAGGGCCGAATGGCGTCACCAATATTATCAATAATTCGCTGAACAACATGCAGATCACCCAGCGCGTGAACATGGACGTCACCGTTCAGAATTATGACTTCGTTATGAGCATGCGGCGGGTCAGCAACATTACGTCTCAGACTGTAACGCAGAGTCTCCTCTTGCCCGGGCTGAACTAAAATCCAGACCTTGATACAGATCGCGCAAGCAGGCTTTCTTTCGGGAAAGCCTGTTTTTCTTTCCGAAGACGAACAACCGGATCCGATCCTCGTGCAGCGGCAGGCTTATTCAGCAAGCTGATGTTTGACGGCGTAAAGCGCGGCTTGCGTCCGGTCCGTCACGCCAAGCTTGGAAAGCACGACGCTGACATAGCCTTTCACCGTGCCTTCGGTGAGATTGAAATCGTAAGCAATCACCTTGTTGCTTTTGCCCTTGGCGATCGATTTTAAAATATCGAGCTCGCGCGGCGTCAGCTTTTCATGGGGGAGACGCTCCCCGGTCGCGCGGCGCAAAAGCTGTTTCTGGACGGCGGGGTGAAACACCGGCGCGCCGCGATGGGCGCTTTCGATCGACCAGACAAGCTCGCCGCGGGAAACGTCTTTCAGCAGATAGCCCATGACTTCAGCGTCAATGGCCTCTTGGAGCCTGAGATCGTCGCCAAGGGTGCTCGTCAAAAGAATGACGCGCGAGGGCAGCCCTTTTTCGCGGATCGCCGCGGCCGCCTCGATCCCGCTCCGGCCGGGCAGGGCGACATCCATCAGGATAATGTCCGGTTTCAACGTTGTCGCGAGGCGCTCGCCCTCATCCGCATCGCCCGCTTCGCCAACGATTTCGAGACCTTGTTCGTCGCCCAGCAGGGTGCGCAACCCCTCCCGCACGATCGGATGATCGTCGACAATCACTACGCGAATGGCGGCGCGGTCGGTCATGAGCCCTTTCTCCCATCGCGTCTTCTAGGCGAGCGGAAAGCGAACCTCAACGCCAAGGCCCCTTGCGCCGCCGCGAACAAGCTCAAAGGAGCCGCCCAGCCGGGCGGCCCGGGCCCGCATGCTGGCGAGGCCGATCCGGGTTGTTTCGCTCTCGTCACCGGCTTGCGGCGGCAAACCGCGGCCGTCATCGGTAACCCGGAAAACCGCCTCATGATCCTGATAATCTAATGAAATCAGAATATTATCCGCCTTGCCATGGCGGATGGCGTTGGCCACGGCTTCTTGCGCGATACGCAAAAGCGCCTCGGTCTGGTCCGGACCAAGCCGTTCGTCCGCAACGTTGATGACGACGGCGGCGTAGTCATTCGCCGCGAGCGCGCAGTGACGGTGAAGCGCCCTGGCGAGGCCGTTAGCGCGCGCATAGGCGGCCAGCGATTCCCCCTCATCCGCGGGACCTCGCAATTCGAACAAAAGCGCTTTCATCTCACGCTGGGCGAGGCTGGCGATTTCGAGCAGGCGCGCGACGCGGGAATCACCTTCCTCCTTGCTGCGCCCGTAACCGGCGCCGATGGATTCAGCGACCAGGGAAAGAGAGAAAATCAGTTGGCTGACATTGTCATGAAGATCGCGCGCGAGGCGTTGTCGCTCCTTAAGGGCCGCATAATGTTTTTCCCGCTCATAAGAACGCGCATTGTTGATCGCGATAGCGGCGTGGCGTGCGAAAATGCCAAGCATGCGAATGTCATTATCGCCAAAACGCTTGGGCGGCGCGGCGCCGATCCCGAAGGTGCCGATAATGTCGCCACGCCACATGATCGGCATGCCGATGACGCTGTCCCGATCCATGCCTTTCAGGATCGGCTGGTCGAGCGAACCGTATGAGTCAAGTAGAACCGGCGCGCAGCGCGCATAGACGCATCCGGCAAGGCCTTCATTAGGGCCCGATATGGAGCCGAGTTCCTCCGACGGCATGCGATAGACCGCCTCGATTCGCACGACATTTTCATTTGTATCCACAAGGCCGATGGAGCCGCGCTCAGCATTCAGCAGCTCGCAGGCTTTCTGGACGATCATGGTCAGCAAGGGGCGCAGCTCCAGCTCGCCGCTGATGACCTCGATCATCTCGCGCAGGTGATCCTGATCGATCATGGCTTCGTCAGAGTCTGTCATGAATGGCTCAAGCGCTAGAATTCCCGGTCAGGGTTCAGGACCTGTCGAAAGTAAGCCCCAACCGGCGAATTGCAGCATTGCAGCCGTCCGCAGGCAAGGCGGCCCAGCGTGGACATCCAAACAAATGAGTAGAGATATACCGGAAAAGAATGGTGCCCAGGAGAGGAATCAGCCGTCCCGAGTCTGATTTTTCTTTCAAAATCTTGCGAGAGATTGTTCATCCGTGTACCAAGCATCATTCCAACACATTTTTATGCTTGAGTAATTTGGTTCCCAAACATGGCGTATTCTGTATCACGTTTGCGCGTGTTTGTCAGTGTTAGGATGAAAAAAATTTTCGGCGCACATTCAAATCGCGCTTTCGATAAGTTCGCGTATGTCGGGCGCACGCTTCAGCGACTCTTCTATGGCTTTCCGCCACGCGTCGCCCTGCTGCGAAGCTTCCTCATAGACTGCCGCAAGCTCATGCGCGCGCATTTCGGCGAGTGCTGTAATCAAGGCTCGCGCTTGCTCGATATCCTTTTCCGTCTTGGCTTTCCCGGGGCCGCGGCGACGCGCAGCGACAATCAGCTTATGGATTGCATAGCGTTCGGGGCGCGGAATCTGCACAAGCACGCCTTCTCGATAGAGCGCCACCGCCGATATTGGATCGCGGATTAGGAAATTCAGAAAATGCAGACCTTGCGCCCACACGCCCAGCGCTTCGAGCTTCTGCGGTCCTTCCCGTTCGTCGAACGATGGCGCCAGAAAATCGACAACGAAGTCGCTGTCAGCCATGCGCCACCGTGTCGGTTTCTTTGCATCAAGCGAACCGATAGGGCTCATGCCGAGAGAATGCAGGACTTCAGGAAGCTGCGGCTCGGCGTGGTCATCGACGGCCAGGGACAGTTTTTCAAACGACGCCAGGTCGATATCGGCGGTAATCGCAGTTGCGCCCGATGAAATCCGCGCACCAAGCTCCAGGTCATAGAGCCGGAATGCATGCGTGCCGACAAGGACGCCCCCGAGCCGGAATGCGCCGGCTTGCGCAAAAGCGCGCAAAACCTTGCCGGTGGTCATGTCGAGCGCGGGAAGACGCGCAGCTCTCAAGGCCGCTGCCTTTTCGGACGCATTCGCTCGGAATGCGCGCGCGTCATTTCGCGCCGCATTCCAATGCTCGATGCGCGCTCGCGTGTCCTTGTTGTCAGGACCGATGAAATGTTGGCGGTGCGCCCCGCCAGGCGCCCGAACCGTCACATACCAGAATGACTTTCCGCCGCTTTTCCTGAGATGCGGGGAGCCGGTCATTTCTTCAGGCGCGCGGTCGAGATGGGCCTGAAGAAGGTCCTGATAGAGCGTCTGCAAAGTCAGTGGGATCGGTGTCATAGCCATTCAATATACCACAAAAGATAATTTGTGGTATAGTCTTGAATGAGAAACAGTCATTCAGCAAGCCGTCCGGAGAGCCTTATTTAAAGTAGGCGCGCGAACCTTTAATAAGAAAATTCGCTATTAAAGGCTCCAACTACGCTCCCCCCTAATTCCTGGCGGGTTTTACCAGTCGGACGCCCGGCCCGCCGCCATTCTCGGGGGGTACGAAATGTCCACGGTCCATGGACAGTGGACGATAGGCCGTTCCCGGTTTACCGGCAGAATTCCGTTTTGCCGGTAAATTGCGATGACGAGAAGCAAGACACGGTGTCTTGCGAACAGATGGCCGTCCGAAATTGAGGCTTGGCCTAACCATCCCTTTTAACGGGCTTTTCAAGCCGCACACCCGGACCGCCGCCATTCTCGTCAATGAAAACCACGCCGGCCGTTTCAAACACCATCCGCAATAATTGAGCTGTGCTGTCCTTCAGGCGGCTTTTCCCGCGCTCGAATTCTCGGATTGTCAGAGGTGTAAGCTTCGCACGCGAGGCAAGGTCCCGCTGCGTCCAATCCAATAAAGCGCGGCCCGCGCGACACTGTTCCGGCGTGATCATGTCGCGATCATGCACGGTGCGCGTAAATACGCAACAAACCAGCGTTTTTAGTTGACTACCATATTTCTTAATAGCAGTCTACTATCTAATAAGGATAGTAGACATCCATATATTGCGCGCTCGCTCCCCAACTGCTGACATAAGGAGACCGAATCATGACGACACGCCGGACCATTCTACAGGGCACCGCTTCACTGATCGCCCCCGTCGACTTCGACCTTGGCACCCAGTTCGAATTTAAGGGGACAGAGTCGCCATTTGGCATCCTAATCAGCGAATACCGTCACATGGTCGCCCAACTCGATAGTATTATGGCTGAACGAAACCGTGTCGAAGCAGACGCGTCAGCCCGGTACAAACCTTTCAAGGATTGCCCCGAACTTGCAGCGGTCGAGGAGAATGAGAGTGCCTGGTTTGCCGCTGAGAAGAAACTCATTCAGCTCGGAGCGCGAACGCGGGCCGGCACTATTGAAGAGGTTACGCAGAAACTCATTCTCTGGCGCCTCACCGATCATGACGCTCGGCATTTCGACAATCCATTCGACATGCTGGCATTCGCCGCCTATCGCGACTTGCTTCTAATGACGGGGCTCACTTCTCTAACTCCAAAGGCCGACGAAAAGTGCCTCGCGACCATCTGGAATGATCGCGCGTTTCACTATGATGATGACAATGATGAAGACGATTGCAGTGATGATGATGACGAGTACGAGTACTGATTTCGAAGCGAAAATCTCAAATCGGTCACTTGAATCGCAAGTGCTACCTAAGAGAAGTGACGTCGCGAATGCGACTTATGGGGCAGTTTGAGGCGTTGCGGCTTTCCGCGCTACCCATGAATGTATGATCAAAGATGTTATCCCATATCTGAAAATGCAGCTGTCGCTCTAATACCATTCTGCCTGAGGTGCAGATTTTCGAATGTATTGCTCTACTTCATCCCAACTTATGTCGCCGCCTTCGTCTGGCGCAAAAAAGCGCTTTGGAATGGCTAAAATCTGACCATCTTGATTTTGAAGCTCAATCTTGTCTGACGTTTTGCGAACGTATTTGACCGCCTCCCATTCGAGGAAGAAAAGGAAGTAGTTTCCATCAACACCAATTCCGGAGTTGCCGAAGGTAAAATGGCAAACGCCCCAACCTGGCGCGACGTATTTCCAACGATCAGCATCATCCCACACTTTAACCGCCTTGCGCTGAAGTGAATAAACAACGAATGAAAGAGCTGCGGTGAAACTAAGAATCAAACCGCTAAGTATGGCGGTTGATTGAGTCACGCTCCATTGCGCTATCCAAATTTCGCTTTTGGAACTTAGAAACCCTGAACTGTCGCTCACTAGTAAGCAGATTGAGAATATTAAACCGATTAGAAAAACGGCGGCCATCTGAGCCAGAGAGAATTTTGGTCTACCATCCCTCTCTAAAAAATCGTTCAACTGATACGCTTTGTTAGCGGATTTGTACTGCTGCCAATGACGTCCACCTTGGCCACCTCCAAGTGTTTCGCGCCTTATTGAGAATTCTTGATTCACTTCCTCATAAGCGGAGTCGCTCAACATTTGTTTGCCGATGTTTCCACATTTTGAGCACCGCCCGTCACTGAACAGATCATTTTGGCAACTATTGCGATTGCATCCACTGGAACCACATTTAGTGCAGCGGTAGAGAAATCTGCCGCACGATCCTCCCGAAGCAGTTCGCCCATGACATGTTGAAGCCATTGCCCCCAACCTCCCGAAAATCCCCAGCCGGAGGTTAAATTATTATTGCTAAATAGTGAAGGCGCTTGAGAGGCTGTTGTATGACCCGACTATCGCCTTCACTTACATTAATGCCTAAATTGTCTAGGACAATGAAGGAAGCGGCGATGATCTGTTGGAGTGCTGAGAATGTGATGGCATTCTTCTCGGGAAGCTGTCTGCTGGACGGGGAGGTCCTTCGCCCGCTTTCGCATGTAAGAAGCAACTGGGAGCTAATGCCAGATATTGGCGGTCTCTACGAGATAGAGGAAGATAGTTTTGCAGGTATGCTAAATAGTCTGGTGTCAGAAATCGCTGCGACAACACCTCCTTCCGATTATCACTCATATGAAAATAGCGTTGCAGCGTACATGAATTTAGTGCGCGACGAAACTTATACGCTGCGAAAGGGGCGCTGGCGGTATGCGGCCGATGGTAGAACGCTATCGGTGCATGAACTGACATACATGCTTGAGCAGGCGTCGTGTGACTCGAACGATATACCCGATCTGGTTTTAGCGGCAGCAGGAAGAGTTCGCGCCGCACTGAAGTTTGAGCAACATCATTACGACGAGATGGAAGGGGGGCATCGCATTATGCTTGCGGCACTCCTGACAATCATCCTATTCCGACGCAGTGATAATCAAGGTGGCTTGTGCTAGTTTTCTGTGAATGAACTCAAATCGGCGAACCACCAAAAGAAACAATAGCCTTAGGCCATTCTAACTGCAGCTATCGCCGCCAGAATATGTGAACTTCCTCGAATCCGGTTTCGACGGCGAGCACGTCGTTAATCTCAAGATCGCGCCCCATGCGCTCATAGTCGATATAGTATTGCAAGGCTTGAGGGATTTCCGTCGTCTCCTCGGTCAGCTCCTGCGCGAAATCTGCGAGCGATGAATACTCGCCCCTATAGTCTTCCTCCATCGCGGTCCGAGCGTCTTCAGGATCGCCGAAATACTCCAGCAGTTTCCCGCCAAGCCTCCCGTGTTCGCCGATAAACGCCGCAATCTCGGTCACACTGTCGATGCTCTGATATTCTTCAATCCCCGCGCCTTCGAATCCCTCATAATCATGGATCGCGAACTCTTCGGCGCCATTGATAGGCGACGCGTTGAGCATCTTTCCAATCTCTTCAAGGATGGCGTCGGAATCCTGAAGCGCGTCTATCCAGCGTCCGTGAAGGATTCCATTATTGTAGGCCGCAAGGCAGGCGACATAGATTCTGATTTCGGTTTCCGGCTTGCTCATGAGATTCTCCCGTAGAAAGGGGTTGCGAAATGCAACCCTGGCCTTCGCCGAGAACGGGGTGTGCAAGCGGAAGAGAGAAACCGGCGGCGGGCGCAGCCGGCCCCTATCGCCGGCGAGCCTCGGGAGACCGCCTGTTTCTCTTGAAGCGCGCCGAGGGGCTGGCCCCTAAGCACTCAGAAATAAAAAGACCGCCCCTGCGGAACGCAGTGGCAAGGACAAAATAGGCCCGGCCTCTGGCCGAAGGCCGGTGGTAACGGGCCGTTACCCTGCGAGGGATCGAAGCCGAATGGCCGAGACCGCGCAAGCGGGCTCGGTTCACAAGAGCCCGGCCCGGCTGAAGCCGGGCGCGCAACACGGCTGGCGGAACCTTCGCCTGAACTATAGCGAAAAATCCTTCTAAAAATTTCGCAGAATATCCAACTCCGTGCAACGCCATACAACGATAGGCAATCGCAGGCGCTCATCACACGGATTCTGCACATTGACACGGCGCCTGCGGCTGCCAATCTATATTGTTCGTGCCAAGAGTATGGAGGGAGACCATGTCAGAATCCGCAACTACAGACGGGCCGCAATATCTTGCACTGAAGCGCGCCGCAGAGCTTATCGCAAGCGAGGATGCGTTTCTCACCCCCGATCAGATGCTCGAGCGGCTCAAGCGCGCCATTTTCCGCGGCGAGTTCGACGCTCAGATTTCGACGCAATACGTCAAGGGTCTCGAATATTTACGGATTGCGGTCGTCATTCCGAAATGCGAAATGACGGAAAATGAGCGCGCGCTGAAGACGCGCGTTACTCGCTATTACGAGATGAACCGGGACTCCATCGCCAGCGTCATTTATTGCGAGGGCGGCCTTCCAGGCGAACAGGGCCTTCTCCATCAATGGATTTATGACCCTGCTCAAAGGAGCGAGGTATTCAACCACCTCACGGCAACCCCATTGTCGGATTTTCCCGAGACAGGCCGGAGAATGATAGGCGATATAAGGATTTCGCGGGCGTGCATCGCCAGATGGCTGGCGATACACGGCTATCCGGCGCCGCCAATCCTCAGAGAGCCGGACGGCATCCGCCTGACGATTGAAGGCGCCGCGACTGAAATACCCGAGACCATCAAACGGAATAAAGAACAGGGCCGCCCCGAGCTCCCCGGCTGGCGGATCGTGCGCGAGTATATCGTCAAACTACGCGACGCCGATCCGGAGAAACCGTATAAGGTACTCGCCCATGAAGCGCGCCAGGAGGCGTTGAAGCACTGCGACGAGCTCGATGTGCCCTCAGAGAACACCATCCTTCGCCGCATGAAGGAAATCCTCAACAACTAGCCTTTGCAGTTCCTGTTTCCGAACATCGGCGCGAATGGCGCCAGACCGGCGCAACTCTGCGGTGTTTTGAGGAAATGAAACTGCTTTTTCGCCGATCCCATCAGTGATTGGCTTTGGACGTTCTTCCTTCGTGAACGGAGCGTCCCATGCTGAAACTTCCACCCTCTCTTCCGTCGCTCGAAGCCATCCTGTCGGATAATCCCGGCTGGCTCGAAGAGGCCATCGACACGAAAGCCGCCAGCAAGCTGACGGGCGTTCCCGTGCAAACGCTCGAAACCTGGCGCTCGCGCGGCGGCGGCCCGCGTTTCGTCAAGCTCGGAAGCAAAACAGTCCGCTATCCGCGGCGCGAACTTCTGACCTGGATGCGCTCGAAGGTCTGCGCATCGACCGCCGATGCGGACAAGTCCCGTGCCTGACCCCACGCGGCCGCTCAGCCTCCGGCTGCCAGCAAGCGCGCATGAGGCGCTGAAGGCGCGCGCATACACGGTCAACGGCACGCCCGCCGGCGTCGCGCGGGATCTGATCCTGAAAGGTTTATCCGGCGCCGATTTCGACGGGATCGCGGAGCGCCTTCGCACAATGGACCGGCGTCTCGCCGCTCACGAGGGCAAGGCCGGGGAAGCCCTTCATTCGATGAACCGGCTCCTCGCGATGTTCGAAGCGCTGCTCGACGCGCTGACCGAGAAACGAACTGAACATTCAGCAAATCCGGAGCCCCACCGATGAGCATAGACCGCATATTGATTCTCGCCGCCATACTTTGCTTTGCTGCTGCTGTGGGCGTCTACGCATTCGCTCTTGGCGATGCGTTTCCCGTGATGGCGGCGACGCAGAACGGCCCGCACCCCGTGCCTGCCGATCATATGCGCCAGTGTCTGCATGACAGGGCGCTAAGCCTCTTCGGCGACAAGGCCGCGCAATATTACTGGCGGGATTGCGAGGCGCATTTCGCGCGATACCGCGCGCTCGGCGCGCTCGAACTCCGTATCAACGCGCTGCTGGCGTTCTCAGGCTTGAGCCTTCTTTCGCTCTTCGCGTTCGCCATCGCGTCGCGCCTGAAGCAACCGGTCGCGAAAGTGGTCTGGGGCCCGGTGCGCCATGCAGGCGCGAACGCCAGGCGCGCCATCAAAAAAGCCCTGCGAAAAGAATGCGAACTCTCCGGCGAAGGGCTCGACCTCGCGCCTGGCCTCGCCATGAGCCGGGACCGGGAATCCCGGCATTTCCTCGTCACGGGGAGCGTCGGCGCTGGCAAAACGCAGATGATGCTGGGCCTGATCCTCGGCGCCATCGAACGCGGAGACGGGGTCATCGTGCTCGATGTGAAGGGCGACATGACCTGCTCGCTTCCGGGCGATCCAGTCCTGCTAGCGCCCCAAGACGCGCGGTCCGCTGTCTGGGATGTGGCGAGCGACTGCCGCACCAAACAGGATGCGAGGGAGCTCGCGGCGCGCATCATTCCCGCAAGCTCCGACCCCATGTGGTCGGACGCCGCGCGCGAGATATTCGTCGGCTGCGCGGTCCATTTGCAGCAAACGAAGGGCGCAAGCTGGACCTGGCGCGATCTTCAGGAGACCGCAACGCTCGGCGCCGACAAGCTCCTGGAGATTGCGAAACGCTGTCATCCAAACGCCATCCGCAGCCTCGAACAACCGGAATCGAAAACGACGCAAAGCATTCTTTCGACCTTTCAGTCGCATATGAACGTGGTCGCGACGCTTGCGGACGCCTGGGAGGAAAATCAGAACCAGCGCTTTTCCGTGTCGCAGTGGCTCGAAAATCCGGCGCCGTTCCGGCCCGTGATCCTGCAGCAGGACGGGCGTTATCCGAAGCTCTCGGCGGCGTGGATGGGCGGGCTGATCTCGCTTCTCGCATCGGCCGTCGGCAGCCCCACTCTCGAGGAATCGAGCCGCCGCCGCATCTGGCTTTTCCTCGATGAATTCCCGCAATTGCCGCGGCTGGACCAGTTTTCGACGCTCATCGATCTCGGCCGGTCGAAGGGTATTATCACCGTGATCGGCGCACAGGACATCGCGCAATTGCGCGAAACCTATGGCCGCAATCGCGGCGACGGATGGATGAGCATGATCGGCACGCAGATCGTCGGACGCCTCAATCTCTCCCACGCCGCGAAGGAAATATCGGAGTTGATCGGCTATCAGGAACTCGAAAAAACTGTCAAATCGCGCACCCAAACCCCGAACGGAATGAGCGTCACCTGGCGCAAGGAACGCGAGCGCCGCCTCGTCGTTTCGCCCTCTGAACTCTCTACCCGGCTTGGGCCGACACGAAAGGGCGTCAAGGCGCTCATCCTCGGCGTCGGCGAGGACATATTCGAGCTGACCTTCCCTTACATCACGCTCGAAAAGCTGCGCCCTTCATCCGTCGCGGCGCGCTGGACAAGGGCCGCTCCGAGGCCGCCCGACGCCAACGAAGAGCCCCCGGAACCCGATCCCGACTCGCCCTCGAAAGGCCCCAAGGGGATTTCCGGCGCGCGCGCCGACGCGATCCGAAAGCTCAAATCCTGATGGTCGCGACCATCTCCGCGCGGGGCGGCGCGAAGGCGGCGCTCGCCTATTACAGCCATCTCGGCGCCGACAATTACTACACGCGCGAGGGCGAACCGCCCGGCCGCTGGGCCGGCCGCGGCGCCGACCAGCTCTCCCTTGAAGGCCCGGTGACAAGACACGAATTCGAGGCCGCCCTGATGGGCCGCGACCCCAAAACCGGGCTCGAACTTGTCGCCCGCGGCGGGCGCGAGAACACCCATTCCGCGGGCTGGGACATGACGTTCTCGGCCCCGAAATCCGTCTCGGTTTTGTGGGCGTTGTCGTCGGAACAGGACCGCCAGATCATCGAAGCCGCGCAGCGAAACGCCGTTCTCAAGGCCACAAAATATCTCGAACAGAACGCCGCCTGGGCCCGGCGCGGCAAGGGCGGGCGCATCCGCGAACGCACGGCAGGCCTCCTCACAGCGCAGTTCGATCACCATACAAGCCGCGATCTCGATCCGCAGCTTCACACCCATACATTTATCTTCAATTTGGCGCCGCGCAGCGACGGAACCTGGGGCGCTATCCTCAGCAAAGAGCTTTATCTGGCCCAGAAACAGGCGGGGCTCGAATACCGGAACGAGCTCGCAAAAGGCCTCGAACGCGAAGGCATCGCGCTTGAAAGAACCGCTGAAAATTTCCGCGTCGCCGCCATCCCGCGCGAGGTGGAACAGGCCTTTTCGAAGCGCCGCGAGGCCATCACGGAAGCCGCCAAAGCGCATGGATATTCAACGCCGCGCGGAATGGAATTGGCGACGCTTCGAACCCGTCGCGCAAAAGAAAAAACCGAGACGCGAGAGCTGTTTTCGACTTGGCGGGACGAAGCTAAAGTGCTGGGATTTAAGTTAAAGCAGGAACAAATCCGGGCACCCTCGACCGGGCTGGAGCGGCAAAATCTTGATCAAAAACCAATAAATCGGGAACTGAATCCGGTGCCAAATCGGGTTGTCGAACAGGCCAAAACCCGCCAGCCTGATGCGAAAGTCGCGGCGCAACTGGCGCAGATCGCGCGCCAAATTCACCTCCTAATGGGCCCCGCACAGCACGGCGGATCATCGCGCGGACCGGACCTGAAACAGCGCAACCGCGCCATGGAGCGCGAACATGAGCGTTAGAGCGCGCAAACGAAAGCAAACATGCGCAAGGTTAGAAAATGCGTAATCGCGTGTACGGAGGAAGTTTCTCAATGCCGACAATGACATAGGTAGCGGCGCGCGCGCTGACGTAATTGTCGTGGCGCTGTTTTGTGTACGGCCTTGCTGAAAGTTTCAGTCCGGCGTTTCAAATGCTTATGGTCAGGCGGGCGCCAGCCCGTCCGCACCGCAGGTGCATAGGGTGTGAAATTGCCACTTATTCAGGAATTGACTCTACTTCGCGTATTGCCGTAGCTCGAAGCTTTCCCGATGATTGGTACTATAGACGCGCGTGCGAGTTAAAGGGCAACGGCGCAGCGCGCCGTAACTAAGGTCGCCACCAAAAACAAAAGGAGCCCGCCCCTGCGTGAAGCGCAGTGGCAAGGACCGTATAGGCCCGGCCTCTGGCCGAAGGCCGGTGGTAACGGGTTCCTACGCGCGAGGGATGGATGCCGAAAGGCCGAAACCGCGCTGGCGGGTTCGGTTCACGACTGCCAGGCCCCGCCAAAGCCGGGCGCGCAAAAAATAAGTCGGCGAATCCGTGATATATGTAGAAGTGCGAAGGAGCTCTGACATGGACTACATTGAAGATTGCAGTGATGAACGCCACAAGTCGTTCTGCATTTATTGCGGCTGCGCCGAGAGCTCGGCGCCGGTCAGCCGCGATCATGTTCCAACCAAAGGAATTCTTCTCGAACCTTATCCCCGAAACCTTCCGACGGTGACGGTATGCCGGGCATGCAACGGAGGATTCTCTCTCGACGAAGAATATCTGATCGCTTTCCTGGGCGCAGTCCTTGCCGGAACGACTGATCCCGCCGCGCAGAAGCTTCCAGCGGCATCTCGGATTCTGGGAAGAAATGAAAGCCTCAAAAGCCTCATTGATCGGGCGAGGCAGGAATGTCCTTCTTTCGGGGATGAGAAACAACTGATCTGGATGCCTGACTTGGAGCGAGTGCGACGTGTGATCGTAAAAAACAGCCGGGGGCACGCATTTTATGAGTTTGGCGAGCCGATGCTGACGGAGCCCGCGTCAGCCTCAGCGGTTCCGCTGCAAGTCTTGTCAGACGGACAGCGCACCGCGTTTGAACATGTTGACGCCGGACCGGGCTGGCCGGAAGTAGGCAGCAGGATGATGACGCGCCTGATGAGCGGTCATAACCTGAAAGATGGTTGGGTGGTCGTTCAGGAGGGCGTGTATCGCTATGCTGTGTTTCAGGATGACGGCATTGTCGTGCGTACAATTCTTCATGAGTACCTCGCCACCGAGGTTTTGTGGGAATAGAAATGTAAAGGGAAACGCAGCCTACCAGGCGTCGCCGTGATCGCTTCCGGACGGGGTGCCGTGCCTTGGCAGAACAAAGTCACTAGCTAATCCCGCCGCTGCCAGAAGAATGGTTCTGTAAGCGCCGAATGCATCGTTGACAATCTGCTCCCCGATTATGATTTGTGCGTCGGGCTGATCAAGCAGATCGACTTTCAGCTCAATATCCTGCTTTTCAAGTCGCTGGAACAGCGATTTCGGATCGTCAGGCAGCCGGTCGATATATCCGCTGCGGTGAGCGATTGCATTGCGTACTTCGCCAAACATTTTTACGGTCTGCCATTCAGCAAGCTGAAATGGCGCGCCAATTCCCGCCACCTTTGTAAGGTAAAGCTGCGCGCGAGTGATTCCCTGACCAGCGACATCGCGCAGCGATAAGGGCGATTTATTCTGTGTCTGATAGGAATGACAGATCGCGTTCAGGAAGACTTCGAAGCTTGCATAGCCGATCAGGAACTGTGAATACCAGAAAAGAAGCGGTATCTCTTCCGATACAGCGATATATTCATCGTTTATGTGGCGAAGGTAGGTATCCTCATCGAGGTCGGACTTCAGTGTTTCATAATCCCGATCCATCGCGTCGTGCAGCGACTGCAGTTCATGCTCGAAGGATTTTCTGCCTGTGACGCTGACACGCGCAATCGTTTCAAGCTGGAGCACGGCATGAACGGCAACATGGCTCGGAGGACCAAGCTGAGTCGTTTTATCCATCCGTGAAAATGCCTTCCTGAATGGCTTTGTCACGCACGCCGATCAAGACAGCGCTCTGCTTTTCGGTCGGGATTCTGGCCGGCATCTGCTGAGCAATTCGAAGAACGCCTATCTCTTTTGGCGTGAGAAGCTTTCGTCTCTGGCCTTCCGCAAGAATGTCAGCCCACTTCTCCGCCGGTATTTTGAATATTTCGGTCTGGGCGTCGATCCCGTCATCTATCTGCTGTGTCTTCCTTGCCTTTTTTGCATTTTCAAGCTGCTCATCGAGCGATATGAGGTCGTTCCAGAATTCTGTTGAAAATTGTGGGCTCAGCTTTGAAAGGCTGGAGTGGATTCGATGCCAGCAGGCGTCTTTCTTGCACCACTCAGATATATTTGAAATCCCCTGGGGCGGCTGCGTGATGTCATCATTTACAAATCTGGCTGTGATTGTGAGGGCGTCTACGAGCGAAGAATGCAGGTCCTGAGCGCTCCAGATGCGCAGAAAATCAATCGACCTGTCTTTGCTCTTTGCACACTCATTTATCGAAGCGATAGTGAAAGCGACGATATTCGCTCTGTACCCCCCGTTGTACCAGGGTTGCTCGGAAACAAGCTTTTCGGTGCGTCTGAAAATCAAAGCGCGCGCGATTGCTCTCCGGTAGTAATACTCATTGAAATGGTCGGTAGATTTTGCCCACTCTTTGCCGATGCGGCCGGCATACCGCGCGAAGTTCTTCTGAGCGCCAAGGTTCACCCATTTCGGGTGATCATCCCATACATTCTCGAACTTCGCGAGATCGGTCTTCGTGAACATCTGCGCCTTCGGGTACTCCGCTTTGAAGCGGCGCTGTTCGGCAGGCGTCAGCTTTGACTGAGCGTCAGCGTATTGACCTCTTGCGCGCTCATAAAACCATTTTGTCTCACGCTGTGCGCCTTGCTGGGCGGGAGCCCAGATTCGACGCGAAAATTCCTCAATACGAATGTGGAAGGGATGGTTTGAAAAGAAATCCGCAGCGTTCACTCTGTTCTGAGTGTTGGCATATTCTGAAATTCTGGGGACAACAGTCTCGCTCTCCTCATCGGTAATCACCGAGAGTTTCATCTGAACGAAGACTTTGTTCAGTGATGCCTTGTCTTTCCGCCGTGTGTGAAAGAGGGACGCCGTCGTCTGACCGCCATTGACGATCTGCAAGTCTCTGATGCGGGTGATCTGGAGTCCGTCGCCGCCCGGTTCAACGGTAACATTCTGAGCAGTCGCCGTGATGCCGTTGTTGTAGGCAAAAAACATCGCAGGTTCATTGAGAATTGTGGACCTGATACCCTTGTTGATTTTCCCGCGCGCCTGAAGGAACGAGCGGACATTCTGCTCAAGCAGTCGGCTTCCAAATTTCTCATACAGAGAGGCAAGCATTTCGCCAGGCATCACGACGAGATAGGATGGATATGCTTCCTCGCCAGTATGCGCAGGAAGGCACGGAATGCCGGCGCCGAAAAGATCAACTACATCGATATCAAGGGCTTCCTTGTGACCGCGCGAACTCCTCTGGCGGTGCAGTCTTGAAATGTCCCAGATATGATAAGTGGCCCTGATGCCTTCCACCTCGCCATCTTCAAGAGACTGCAGCCTTTCGCTGAGATATCTTTCGGAGAGAAGAAAGAAGTTTACCTGGCGGATCAGGGGGCCGCGGTCCGCAATCTCGCGGGAGAGCCCGTATTCAGGTGAGGTCTCCTCAAGCTCCCTGAAGAGATTCCTGCTTCGGCTGGCCGTGAAGAAATTCACAAGACGCTTGAAGATTGTCTCAACATCGGATGGAGGGAGCGAAGTAAGTTCTGTGCGCGAATCAAAGTCGGCTATGAAGAGATCGAGTGCGCCCTCATCATTGAACCAGTAGCCGTCAACGCGCATTCCGCGCTGCGCCCGAAAGTGACAGAATTCGAAGCCTTCAATAAATCCCGTTTGCTCAAGCTCGGATGACACCACATCCATGAATTCGGCAAGCTGAAATGCGCTGTTCGCCTCCGCTCCGGCGAGAAACTCCTGTCGAAAATCATGAAAAAATTCCTGTGCGGCAGTGTCCACTATTCACCCCATACAGTACCAGGTTCACACTCAAATCGAGCAATGCTTTCAAATTCGATTTCATATCCGACCCGTGCGATACCCTGCGGCAGCCCTGAACGAATAAGACGGGGGAAATCATCGCAGACACGGTATACCCGCTGCCCAGTCACCAGAAGCCTGGGCGTATCGTACTCGCGTAATTCGACATATCCGCAGGCGGCGAGTTTGGCTGACAGTTCCTCGCGCGCGGCGGCGTCCTGTATTTCGGATTCGACCAGCTGGACCAGTTGGTTCAGCGAGTTCGCCTGTTCTGAGGCTGGCATCTCGCTGAGCCGGTAGACCATGAGAAACAACCTTTCGCAGGTGCTCTCCAGCTGGTCTTCCGAGGAAATCCGGACGGCGCTTCGCTCACGTCCGGACACGGCTTTGATCTCAACTGCGCGGTTTGCAAACACGAAGTCCTGATGCAGACCTTCCGGACCGCACCAGGACTGGACCGCGGCTGCATGGTCTGTATTCGTTCGGTACATGGCTCGAAGAAACATAAGCTCAGCGAACAGGCCGCGCACTTCTTCAGGCGTCAGCAGGCGCGACTTCCGGCCTGCCAGAAATGCCTTCCATCTTTTCAGATGTGCAAGGGCAACGGATAATGCGACGGAGGGGTCAGCCTCGCCGGCGACGCTGGCGGAAAGCGTCTGGCAGAGGCCCAGGAACAGGTCACGATCAACTTGTTGCTCCAGAGTGAGAACGAGGCCCTGAATCCGTGATACGTCAAGCAGACGCATTTCGGTGCGAATGCCGTGCACAGACACACGGTTCTGCTGAAACTGCGCCGCGTGATCCCCGTTCAGTTCGAGGATGAACAGGCAGCGGCCTTCGCTGTCCTTGCCCCAGTAAAGCGCGGGGCCGTCAGACGCGGGCAGGCGGCGTACATTGTAGTCCGCGTCAGGTTTCTGAATGTCATCCCATGGTGTTGGTCTATTCGTCATAATCCTCCTCGTCTTCCGGGCTGTCGAAGGAGGAACCAAGCATACGGTCAATCCAGACAGTATTGGCGACAACCTCTATTTCAGTCTGATAGTGCCCAAGCGGAAAACTGATCCCGAAAGCAGGAACACGCGAGCCAGTACTGTTTTTCTCAACAGGATTTACTATATGAATCATTAACAGCGGTTTATTGCGCGCCTCTCGGTAATGAACGTCCGAAGGTGCTTTGGCCCCGTTTTCATGGGCGATTTCCGCCGCTTGCGCCCGCTGCTTATCGCTCAGACCAAGCTTTTCATCCCCGCGGCTTGCGACCCGGTAGCCGCTTGTCCGCCATGCCCCGTCTATCCGGGAGCTCGTTCGCTCTTGAGCGCCAAGTTTGAATACCCCTTCGTTCTCCCCTTTGTCCTTGAGAGAAAGGAGAAGAATGTCTCCCCGAGGATGAGCCTCAGACAGAGCATGCAGGTAGTCCACGGCTGCTGATTTATTGGCGGCGTATTCCTTGTGCGCGCGAAAGCGGGTGAGGAATTCCTCAATGACGGAGACGGAAACATCGCGAAGGAACCAGCCCTTTTCGGTGGCTTCGACTATATTGCCACCGAATCCGCTGCTCCAGTATTCCGCAATCAGCTCCTCATTCTGACGATTGAGCTCTGCATCCATAGGCAGAATATAGCTTTCGAGCAGCTTGCCGCTGAAATTCTGCGATACGGTGACTTTTTCGCCGCTCCGCATTTTGTTTGCAGCAGTGATGAGCAGACGATCCGGGTGCGCTTTGACGTAAAGACCAAACTGCTTCGGGCTTAATCTGTCGCGCCGCATTCGCTTAATCTGCTGCCGGAGTTCTTCGGCCGCCTCGGCGATGTGCGAATACCAGTTTATTGAATCCGGCGAGAGGTGTACGCGGCAGAGATCCTCATACCCGGGTCGATATCCGAACCATCGGCCCATCTGCATGAGTGTGTCATACATTCGCGTGTTGCGGTACATATAGCTCGTGGACAGACCCTCTATGGTAAGGCCCCGCGAAAGGCTCAGCCCACCTATCGCTATTGCCGTAAGGCCGTGGCCATCGCGCTCATATTTCCGAAAGTCGAGAACCTCGTCGGACTTGCTGTTGATCACGAAAAGCCGCAGATTTTCGAACGTACTGTACAGCGCAGCTTTCACCTGAGACCATTCGACTCCGCTGTCGGGGAAGTCCTTCTCAAAGCGCTCCTTGAGGCGGGCCATGTAGCGGTTCTGTTGAGACACGCTGTCAGGCATCGCATAATTGGCTTTCACAGCCTCACGCAGTCTCTTCTCATATTCGCTGATGAAATTGCGGACCGTGTTCTGGACATTCACGAACCGCGAGACATTCACCATCATCGAGCAGTGTTTGTTCTCGTGCCCTCGCAGATTCCGGATTGTGCGCGCGATAATGAACTGATCCACTGCCATGTAGAGACTGGGCGGCAGTTCGGGAACGTCATCATCTTTTTTGTGCGAGAACGGAAGATAATTCTCGCAGTCATTGATCGGCTGAGTGATTCTTGGCACTGCCGTATCGTCAAGAAACACGCGCTCGGGCCCGAAATACGTGGTCGGTGCGTCAAGGCAGTATATGAAATCGCGCGGAAACAGCTCCTCCCGGACATCATCGTCGTAGGACTCGGGATTGATGAAGATGTTCGCAAACGGCGTTGCTGTGTAGCCGACGTAACAGGACTTGGCGAACAGACCCAGAATCTTCCGGATCATCGCATTCGTGCGGGTCGGATCGAGGTCTTCCTTGTTCGTATTGATCGAGGCGTTGTCGGCCTCGTCGTCAATCATCAACATCGGCACGTCGGATATCCGGCCGTCACCCTGCGCATTCATTTTCTTCAGCCAGTTGTGGAGCGCATCCAGCGTTCTGACGTTCTTCTTGATAATCAGGATGATCGGTTTGCTGAAATCATTGAGTTTCCAGCCGCTCTGGGCAGCTGTCTTCTGATTAAAGTCATTATATATGTTTGTCAGGGTGGCCGGATGCGGGTAGTCCGCGTCGAGCCCGACACCTATGGGGATGCAGTTGTCAGGGTCACTGGACCTGCCAACAAACCCTTCATCTATCCTTTCCTGAGTCTGTTTTCGCAGATTGTTGTGAATCCCGGCGATGACGATGATGAATTTGTAACCGGCGTCAGCCGCCTTCGCGATAAGCCCCATGTAGTTGGCGGTTTTTCCCGACTGCACATGACCGATAACGAGCCCGCGCCGATCCCATGACCCTTCGCTGAGCGGGTCCTGCAGATGACCGAGAATCCGGGTTCCCACGTCGCTAAGTGAGCGAACGACATTCGGATGCCAGCGCTCGCGTTTGAGAAAGCCCTCGTAGGCCTGTGAATAGGTCCAGTCTATTTCCCGTTTGAGAACCCAGTCCTCGTCATGCTGGGCTGCAACGTCTACCAGCGAAACGCCCGCGCCCATGCGTGTATCTATTGCGATCATCGCTTCATGAACGACGCTGTCGATCGGTCCTTCATAACCAAAGACAGCAGCGAGACTTGCAGCTTTTTGTTCTACATCCTGCCGCATCGGCGTCCCCGGCAGCAGCGAAAGCGCCGAAATCAGCGCACTCGTGAAATTCTTTTCGCTTTCGACCTTGTTGCCGCTCATGAAAATTCCTCTTCAATAAATTGCTCTGCGATATCCATGTGTTCTTCGAACAGTCTGGTTGAGCGAACGATATCGCGAAAGCCATCACGCTGAAGAGATGCCGTATCGGAAAGCAGTGTTTTTAGCGCATGAAGTTTTTCGACAACCTGTTCTTTTGCCGTCTGAGCCTGGCTCATCTCACGGGGATGCGTGGAGTAGTCGGAATAAATCATTTCCACGGGAAGCGCCGAAGAGATGGACTGAAGGAACAGCCCCAGCTTTTCATGCTGGGATTGGTCGAGTTCCTTGGTGGCGGCCTCAAGAAGGGGATGAGACATGTTGAGCGCATAGCGTATGCGTCCCTGATCGGCGTACCTTTCCCAGATCGGAGCCTGCGTTTCCTCAAACAGCTTCCTGCCGCGCCCCCGATGCACCGTTTCGCTTCGGTTCGTGATCCGGGCGATAATCTGCCGCAATCGCTCGCGCACGGCATGCGGCGGACGGGCGCGCGACTTCTTGATGTCAATCGTCCACGCCTCATCCATATCAGTCGGAAAATCGATCTGTACGCGGGCGAGCTTGGTGGATTCACCTTTCGGAATAAGGCGGAACCAGTCGCCCCATGCCATCAGGCGGCCGGCCCGATAAATGTACGCCCCCTGGTTTGAAATGAACTCGCTTCGGCTCTGGTAGTAATCGTAATCCTTGCCCGCAAGGCGGCTATGATGCGGGAGGATGTATGGCTGCATCTTCACAGCAGAGCCGGCGACATGGACAATCTCTTCCGGCAGCACCTGTGTCGCGGGGTTTTTGCGGCAGAACGGATCAAAGAGATCGACGGGATGGCCGTTTATTTTGATCGACAGCCGCTTTCTGCCTTTGATTTCGCCGGCAAGATATCTGTGGAATACGAGAGCGAGATGTTTTTCGACAACATCCAGCTTTTCATTGACAATTTCATCTCGTCGCGCGCCCGTTTCGTCCTCCAGCAACCTGTCCAGACCGCCCCACAGGACAAGTGTGCCATCCCGTGAAAGTCTGTCGGCAAAGGGAAGCGCCTGAATCTCTAAATCATCGAGAACGGAAATCACCCAGTCGTCCGCGTCGTCGATTGTATCAAGGTTCCACTCGGCGGCGCTTCGGACGCCGTCTTTCGAAGTCGCGACAGTGAGACGCCTGCATTGAGAAAAGGATGCAGTCTTCAGTCCTAGGCCAAACCGTCCGAGATCGCCCGGCGCTCTTTTTTCGCGCGGATTAATCGAGCCGTGCCTCATGGCGGCAAGGAGCTCATCCGCAGTCATTCCAGCGCCGTCATCGAGGATTGCCAGTGTCGGCTCGCTGCGTGTGAGATCGCAGTAGATTTCTATTATGCCCGCCTTTGCAGAAATGCTGTTGTCAATGATGTCCGCCACAGCAGATTCGAGAGAATAGCCGAGGTCGCGCATCGAAGCGGAAAGACAGGATGCGCTGGGAGGCAGAGGAAACTCACGCGCCATCAGTGTCTCCCCGCAAGAGTCTTCTGAATGTCCTGAAGAACCTCGTCAGGCTGCTTCCTGAGTTCGCATTCCCATACAGTGATTACGTGCCAGCCCGCTTCCTTCAACTCCTTTACATTGCGTGCGTCGCGTTGAATCGTTAGCCGGAACTTTTCATTCCAGAAATCAGGGCGGGTGGAAGGCGTGGTTGCATTCGCACAGTTCCTATGACGATGCCAGAAACACCCGTGCACAAAGATGACTGTCCGATAACGCTTCAGCACAATGTCCGGTCGACCCGGCAGAGACTTGTCATGAAGACGGAAGCGAAATCCGCTTCTGTGCAGCATGGAGCGAAGGGCAAGCTCGGGTTTAGTGTCGCTCCCGCGAATGCGGGACATATTCCAACTGCGATGCTCTTTCGATATCGTATCAGTCATCGCCCGCCCCCCTTATGGAACGGAGCACCTGAGCAACAACTTCCGCGATCTGACCGGCAAGATACGGGGGAACGGCGTTGCCGACTTGGTGATACTGGGAAGTTCTCGGGCCTTCAAAGAAGTAATTGTCGGGAAACGTCTGCAGTCTCGCAGCTTCCCTTACAGTCAGGCTTCTGCACTGAAGAGGATCGTAGTGAATGAAATAGTGTCCGTCTTTTGAGATGTGGGATGTAATCGTGGTTGACTGTGTATCCGGCAGTTGCACGCGAAAACGGTCGGAGAACATTTTACCGGAGCGGCCGAGGCTGACGTTTTTATGTTTCGGCAGCAGATGTCTTGGAAAGTCTACAAGTTTCGGACTGCACTCATTCACCTTTGCAAATGAAGCCGCGAAAAGATATCGCCGCAGATCAGACGGCATGTGGCTTCTCGCCTCATGCTCTATCAGAACAGGAAGCCTTTCATCATAAATGCCAAGAAGTGCGGCATGGTTTGAACGGAAGTGACCCGGATAGCGTCGGGAAAAGGTCTCTGTCGGATACGCGTTCGACCTCTTCAATGCGAATTTTATCTCGGAGATAAGATCAGCCGCATAATCAGCACCGTTCAGCCGCTGTCGCAATTCGCCAAGGTCCTGAGATGTCAGTTCGCTTCTCCAAAGCTCTGGACTGTCAGCCTTACGGGATATGCCGCTGCGGATTGCGGGAAGATTTCCAATTGTCTGACGCACTGTCGGGCTCTTTCGCCTTTGAAGCGTAGACGGGGTGATGTTCAAATCACTGCGGATTCCAAGGATGAATATGCGGTGGCGGGCCTGCGGAATGCCGTATTCCTCGGCCTTGACGACAAATGAGCGCGGATCGGTCAGTTCTACGTTCTGAGTGTTCTCCGTAAAGGAGTAGAGCCGATATTCGGGTCCGCCAGACTGCTTACCGAATGCTTTCTTGGGCTGCGACAGATCAGCAATGATTTCACTTATAACGGAGCGGCCGGAGATAGTGGCTGACAATAGGCCCTTCACGTTTTCCATGACAAAAACGGGCGGCGCATGATCGCAGATAATTTTCAGATATTCGCGATAGAGAAAGTGTCTCTCGTCCTTTTCGAATTCCGGGTCACCCCGCATTCGCGACCGGCCAACCAGCGAGTAGGCTTGGCAGGGAGGGCCGCCTACAAGAACCCAAGCATTTCGTCTCGAAAGCCGCGAATTGATCAGCCGACGCACGGGCTCATGCGAATTCGGTCCCAGCGAGAGCCGCACAGCACTCTCGCTGGCAGCGTGATAACTGTCTTTGTGTCGGGCATAAAGTTCGTCTCTTGAAATGCGCCTCGCGACAAAGTCGTAGTAATCCTCCGGAAGTTCGTCAGGTCGAAATGATCTGAAGAAATGCCGAAGCAAGAGCGTTTTGTGTGAGAGTTCATCCTGCTCAATAGAAAGGACGTTTTGAAATATGGGATTATCGCGCTCATCACCGAGCGCCGCGAAACCTTCTCCAAGACCACCAGGGCCGGCAAACAGATCGATGACGGGAAATGGTAAGCCCTTGCCCTTCCGTCGGGCTACTTTTTTACGTGTTTTGGTCATTGATTTTCATCTGTGTGTTCTGTTGTCCGACAAACAAGATGATCAGATACTGAATGCCGCTGAACATACCTGCGCATGAACTCGCGTAAAACCTGAGCTGCGGGCCGATCCTGTTCACGGCATGATTTGAGGAACTCTTCTCTCAGTTCCCGTTCGACCCTGATGCGTAATCCCGAATCTTTTACCATGAAATAAGTGTACCCGTTGGATACACAAGTGCCCAGAGAAAAACAGTGACGGCATGTAATTCAAATTGAGATGAGAGCGGGTCTGAACTTCAGCTTAATCGATACTATGCCGGTAGGTTCGTGGGAATGGAATATAGATGTCCTGGCCGACATTGGGTTTCATTGAAAGTCTCACACACTCAAACCAATGCGGTGTGTGACGAAGGAGGCCGAAAACCAAGAACGGAGTGTCTTGGCGCGAAGATCGTGATTCGCGGGAATCGGTTTCGATTGTTCGTGCGCATCATTCATTGGCGCGCGGGACTTCTAGCGCAAAGGACTCCGGATATCCTGAGATGTGGTCCGTGCGAACTTAGCTCGGCTTGCGCAATGCGGCGGGCGGAGCTTGCACTAGAAGGCGGCCGTCCGCCCGACGGCACAACATGAAGATCATTGTTGCCAGGTCTTCTGATTTCAATCGAAGCTCAAATAGTTCGCCTGTGGAATCGGCGGGCAACTCTATGCGTCGCTTTGAAATTTCGTTTTCCAAGAACGCGCTCAGTTCTTCTGGAACCGGCAGTAGTTGTGTTTCGCCAGGCGCGAACCGCTTATCCATGAATGGAATTGCGCCATCATTGATACTCTCATCGTCAGAGTTCATTTCCTCTTACCTTCGTATTCCGTCCCTTTGGTAGATGAACTATGGCACAGCCTGCTTAATATTTATCGAGATAGATAACATCCCTTTGCTGTGATGCCATGTGCTTCTTTGGCTGATCTCGGCGATTGGGGGCTTTCAAACCATCCAGATAATCGGCCCACCATTGCATCATCTCAACCCGCTGGTCCCAGTGCTCGCCGCGCGTATAGGCGCGGCGCACTTCGTTTTCCTCGACATGGGCGAGCTGGCGTTCGATGGCGTCCGGATGCCATTTGGCGCTTTCGTTGAGGAGCGTCGCCGCCGTGGCGCGGAATCCGTGGGCGGTCACTTCGTCCTTGGCGTAGCCCATTCGCCGGAGCGCGGCGTTCATGGCGTTGTCGCTCATTGGCTTTTCCATGGAGCGCAGACTCGGAAGGACCAAACGTCCGCCGACTATCTCGCGAAGCTCCAGGAGGGTATCGACGGCTTGGCGCGCCAGCGGCGATTTGTGAGGGCGCCGCATCTTCATGCGCGTGGCGGGAATGGTCCAGACGGCCTTTTCGAAGTCGAATTCCTTCCACTCGGCGAGGCGGAGCTCGCCGGGCCGCGGGAAAAGCAACGCGAGAAGCTGAAGACCGGCGCGGGTCGTCGGCTGGCCCGTGAAATCGTCGATGGCTCGCAATAGCCCGCCGACTTCCTTTGGATCGGTGATGGCGGCGCGAGGCGTCCGCTGCGGCCGAATAAGGGCGTCACGGAGCGCGATGGTCGGGTCGCTTTCGGCTCGGGCGGTCGCCATGGCGTAGCGGAAGACGGCGCCGATGGTGGAGCGCATCCGCCGCGCGGATTCGTAGTGCTCGCGCCCTTCGAGAACCCGCAGCGCCTCGAGGACCATGGGCGCCGTGATCTCCCGGATCGGCTTATCCCCAAGGGACGCGTTCGCCATGTCCATGAGCCAGGTGAGCTTGCGCATGGTCTGCTCGGCGCGGCCTTCGCGATTAAGCTTGTCGAGATATTCTTCCGCCAGCAAACGGAAGGGGACTTTCGCGGCTTGTTCCTCTTTCTTCTTCGCCTGCGGATCGACGCCTTGCAGCAAGAGGCGCTTGGCTTCGTCCCGCGCGGCGCGGGCTTCCGCGAGCGAGACCAGCGGATACGGACCGATGGCGAGAACTTTCTGTTTGTCGTCAAAGCGATAGGCGAAGCGCCATTGCCGGGAGCCGGCCGGCTGAATCCACAATTGGAGGCAGCCGCCGTCGGACAGCTTGCGGACTTTAGGGCCGGGCTTGGCGGTTCTGCACTGCAAATCAGTTAAGCGCATGAGGTTCCTCTGTTCGGTTCCGCGCAGATTTGTTGGAAACGAAGTACCAACAAAGGGGAATCGACGACCAACAATCGTACCAACTTTTCCAACAGCTCGGCCATCGCTGCGCATTTTTGCGGGTGTGTGGGGAGGTTTGCGGCGATGCCGAAAAGCGTAAGCTTTTCAAGACAGTAAAACGGCGCTGAACAAATTTCAGCGCCGGTCCGCAAACATCAGAAAAGTGTGGATGGTGCCCAGGAGAAGACTCGAACTTCCACGACCGTAAGGCCACTGGCACCTGAAGCCAGCGCGTCTACCAATTCCGCCACCTGGGCGCGGGGAGCGGCTCAATTACGGGCGCGCGGGCGCGATGTCAATTATTGCGCAGAACAGAATCTCCAGATGAGGTCGGGAGGTCGGCGGGCTCCCCAATCTTCACAAGCGCCTGGCCCGGGGGCGCAGGGTCGTGCTGGCGGGCCTTCAGGCTTCCGGCCACGGAAGGACGTAAAATCAGCGCAAAAGAGGCGGCCCGGGGCGGCCTGCGGCATGCGGGGCGATTGTCCCCGGGACGGAATTCGGATAGGCCCTGTCGCCATTCGCGGGCGCATTGAGGGCGCTCCCCAGCCGCGTGAGGAGACAGGGAACGTGACGGGAAAACTGGCGGTCGTTTTCGGAGGCTCCGGCTTTGTGGGCCGCAATGTGGTGCGCGAGCTTGCCCGGCGCGGCTGGCGGGTCCGGGTCGCCGTGCGCCGGCCTCACCATGCGGGCTATTTGCGGACCATGGGCGTTGTCGGCCAGATCCAGTTGAAACAATGCAATGTGCGCCATCGCCCCTCCGTTGAGGAGGCGCTTGTGGGCGCGGACGCCGTCGTCAATCTCGTCGGCATTTTATATCAGAGCGGGTCGCAGCGTTTCGACACCGTACAGGCGGGCGGCGCGGCGACGGTCGCGAGGGCCGCAGCCGAGGCGGGCATTCAGACCTTCGTCCACATGTCCGCGATCGGCGCCGATCCTGAAAGCGAAAGCCTTTACGCCCGCACGAAGGGCGAGGCGGAGCGCGCCGTGAAAGAGGCGATGCCCCTGGCGACCATCATCCGCCCGTCGATCATTTTCGGCGTCGAGGATGAGTTCTTCAACAAATTTGCATCGATGGCGGGGCTTTCGCCCGCCTTGCCGCTGATCGGCGGCGGCAAGACAAAGTTCCAGCCTGTTTATGTGGACGATGTCGCGGACGCCATTTGCGAAACGCTCACGCGGCCGGAAGCGGCGGGCCGGATCTATGAGATCGGCGGGCCCAGGGTTTATACATTCCGTGAGCTGATGGAATTAATGCTGTCGGAGATCGGACAGCGCCGTCTTCTCGTGCCTGTGCCGTTTCCCCTCGCTTCGCTGATAGGGCTCGGCGGGGAGGGTGCGGGCTGGGCGCCCTTCATAGAGCCGCCGCTGACGCGGGACCAGGTGAAAATGCTGAAGCATGACAATGTGGTTTCAGCAGAAGGTGATGCAGGCACGCTCGCCGATCTCGGCGTCGAGCCGCATACGGTGGAATCGATCCTGCCGTCTTACATGGTGCGCTATCGCCGTTACGGTCAGTTCGCCGAGAACGCCGCTTAGAGCCATTTGCATTCTGCAATTTTACAAACGGCTCTAAAGTCTTGGCGGAGCCTGTTGCGAACCGCAAAACCGATGACCGCTTTTGCTGCAACAAGCTCTAGGACTTGTAGCCGTTCGGATTGTTGCTCTGCCAGCGCCAGTGATCGGCGCACATTTCATCGAGCGATTTTTCCGCGCGCCAGCCGAGGAGCTCCGCGGCGCGTTTCGGGTTGGCGTAAATCTCGGCGATGTCGCCGTCTCGTCGCGGCGCGATTTCATAAGGAATGTCGCGGTTAGACGCGCGCTTGAACGCCGCGACCGCTTCCAGCACGGAATAGCCGACGCCCGTGCCGAGATTGACGTCCATGGCCGCGCCTTCGGACAGTTTTCCGAGATAATCGAGCGCCGCTGCATGACCGCGCGCAAGATCCGTCACATGAATATAGTCGCGCACCCCTGTGCCGTCGCGCGTCGGATAGTCATCGCCGAAAACGGAAAGCTTCTCGCGCTTGCCCACGGCGACCTGCGCGATAAAGGGGAAAAGATTGTTGGGGATGCCGTTCGGGTCCTCACCGATGCGGCCTGAAGGGTGCGCGCCCACGGGATTGAAGTAGCGCAGATTGACGACGCGCCATTCAGAATCGGCGCGGGCGATGTCTTTCAGCATTTCCTCGATGAAAAACTTGGTGCGCCCGTAAGGATTGGTGGGGCCATTGGCGCCGTTTTCATCGACGGGGTTGTTGTTGTGTTCGCCATAAACCGTCGCGGAGGACGAAAACACGATTGTCTTGGCGTCCGCGGCTTCAAGGGCGGCGACAAGCGTCAGCGCCGAGCCGAGATTGACGCGGTAATAGCGCGCCGGCTCGGCGACGGACTCACCCACGGCTTTCAGCCCGGCGAGATGCACGGCGCCGTCCGGCTTGAAAGCTTTCACCGCATTGATGATCATATCGCGCTGGGCCTCGTCGGCCATGTCCGCTTTCAGGAGCTCTACATCGCTTCTGGCGAGCTCTTTGATGCGCTCCACGGCTTGCGGGTGCGAATTTGAAAAGTCGTCGATGATCAGGAGCGCGTCGCCGCGCTCCATGAGTTCAACACAGACATGGCTGCCGATATAGCCGGCGCCGCCGGCGACGACGATGCGACGGGTCATAACAGATCCTCACGGCCCCGGCGTTTCAGTTCCTCGACAAGGTCGCGGACTTCCTGGGCCTTGTCCTTGCGCGCGACCAGCACGGCGTCGCCAGTGGCCACGATAATGAGATTGTCGACGCCGACAGCGCCGATCACGGGTCCGTCGGAGCGCAGGGTGACGTCAGCGCTGTCGACGATTATATGACCTGCGCCGTCCGGATCGGTCGCGGCCTCGCTCCAACTGCCGATATCGCTCCAGCCCACATCCACCGGCGCGACGACTGCCGCCTTGTCGGTCTTTTCCATGATGGCGTAGTCTATGGAATCGCTCGGCGTTTTGGAAAAGAGTTTTTCATCGAGGAGCCTTGCGCCGTTTTCGGCGGCGCTGGCGTTGAGTGCTTTCTTTGCGCCTTCGGCGATCAACGGCGCGTGGGCGGCGAATGCCTCGAGCATGGCGTCGGGATGATAAAGGAAGATGCCGGCATTCCAGTAATAGCCGCCGGTCTTGAGATAGTCGCCAGCAGTTGCGGCGTCGGGTTTCTCGCGGAAAGACCCCACGCGATAAACACCGCCGCCTATTTCATCCGCTGACTGAATATAACCATAGCCCGTATGGGGATGCGTCGGTTTGATGCCGAAGGTGACAATGGCGCCGTTCATGGCGGCCTCGGCGCCGGTCATGGCGGATTTGCGAAACCCGGCGGCGTCTTCAACGTGATGGTCCGCGGGGGCGACCAGGGCCAGCGCGCCCGCATTGTTTTCCGCAACCCAGGCGGCGGCGACCGCTGCGACGGCGGCGGTGTTGCGCGGGCAGGGCTCAAGAATGATGTCTGCGGCTTTAACGCCGATATCGGCGAGCTGGTCCGTCACAAGCTGCGCATGGCCGCGCCCGCAAATCACCAGGGGCGGGGCGAAATTTTCACCGCCGTCATTGAGGCGCATGACCGTGTCCTGAAAAAGCGACTTGTCTGAGACGAGATTGAGAAACTGTTTCGGCCGCGTTTTGCGGGAGAGCGGCCAGAGACGCGTGCCCGATCCGCCGGACATGATCACAGGTTGAATTTTCACGATGCGTTCCCCGCACTGAGATAAGCGTCCGCTTCCGCAACCGCTTCATAAAGATGATAAAGAATGCTGGCTGGCGCGTCACGGGCGAGGCGTTCGCCGTATTTGTCAAACTCGTCGACCCACAGCCCTTTTGGCTCAATCGCGAGATAGGTGTCGAAAAGATTGCCGATCAGCGTTTCGGCGTTTCCGGCGGCTTCCTTCGATCCGTGTTTCGCCATGACAAGCGAGGCGCGCAGATATTCGGTTTGCGGCCAGAGACGTTTGGCTCCGTGGACGCCGCCGTCCGGCTCGGCGATGTTGTCGATGAAACCGTGAAAATTCGGGTCGGCGCCGAGGTCGAGCGCGCGGGCGTAAAGACGCTCGCGCATTTCAAACGGCGTGCGCCGCCCGATGCGCTCATAGGCGTCCAGCAGCCAGACCCATTCCAGCATGTGGCCGGGCTCGATCACATCATCTTCGCGCGGGCTCCAGTTCTCGGTAAATTTTTCACGCAAGATCCCGTTTTCGGCCTCATAAAAATGCGCGCAGAAAAGGTCATAGATGCGGTCGGCGAGGCCGAGATAACGTTCTTCGCCAGTCGCCCGGTGCAACGCCATGAAAGCTTCGAAGAGATGCATATGCGGGTTCTGCCGGCGCGGGAGTTCCCTGGCGTCGCTTTCGAGCCAGCCGCCATGGGGCGAGGCCAGATCGCGTTCCAGGAAAGAGATCGTGTTCTCCGCGAGGGCTGTCGCCCGTTCCTTATCGCCCGCTTTTATGCGCGAGGCGCAGGCGAGAAGCACGAAAGCCTGGTCGTAAAGATCCCTGCGATCGTCCAGCACCGAGCCGTCATCGGCGATATGAAACACGCAGCCGCGGGCGCCGTCGTCAGGGCAGGCATGCTGAAGAAGATAATCAAAGCCGCGGCTCGCGATGACATCCGCATGCTCGATCCAGCCACGAAGGCCGGCTTGCGTGAGAGTATGGACCTGACGAAATAGGGTTCTGACGCGCTGCGGCCGCCTCGTGGCGGGCGAGCCGTCGAAATGGAGCGCCTCGTAAAACCCGCCGGTCTCAAGATCCATGCCTCGGGCGGCCCAGAAAGGCAGGCAGTCAGAGATGAACCACCCGCGAAACCGCTCCAGAGAGGATTGAAGACCTGTCATCGCTTGGAGGCGGTCCTTCGCAACTGCAGCATCACTCTTGCCCAGAACGGCGCGCTATTCAACAGTCACCGATTTGGCGAGATTGCGCGGCTGGTCCACATCGGTGCCTTTGGTGGTCGCCGTGTAATAGGCGAGAAGCTGGATGGGCACGGCGTACACAATCGGCGACAGCATGGGATGCGTCTTTGGCGTTTCGATCGTAGCCCATGCTCTGGCCCCGGCCTTGGCAATCCCGTCCTTGCAGGAGATGAGCAGCGCCTTGCCGTCGCGCGCCATCACTTCCTGCATATTCGAGACGGTCTTTTCAAAATGCCCGTCCATGGGCGCGATGACGGCGATGGGAAGATTCTCGTCAATCAGCGCAATGGGCCCGTGTTTCAATTCGCCGGACGCATAGCCTTCGGCGTGAATATAGGAAATCTCTTTCAGCTTCAGGGCGCCTTCAAGCGCCATGGGGTAGGAAACGCCGCGGCCGATGTAAAAGATGCCTGTTGCCTTCGCGATGTCGCGAGCGATGGTTTCGATATGCTCGCTTTGTTTCAGCGCCTCGGTGACAAGGCGCGGCAGTTCAAGGAGGCCGGATACGAGCTTGTGCTCTTCCTCCGCGGACAAAACGCCGCGCGCGCGGCCCGCGCCGATGGCGATGCAGGCGAGGGCGACAAGCTGACAGGTGAAGGCCTTGGTCGAGGCGACGCCGATTTCCGGACCCGCCGCCATGGGGAAGATAATGTCCGCTTCCCGGGCGATGGAGCTTTCCGGCACATTCACGACGGTGGCGATCTGCTGGCCGTTGGCGCGGGCTTCGCGCAAGGCCGCGAGCGTATCTGCGGTTTCGCCGGACTGGGAAATGAACAGAGCGCCGCCGTCTTTCGTCCAGGGCACGTCACGGTAGCGCAATTCGGAGGCGACATCGATTTCAATGGGCAGCCGCGCCCATTTCTCGAACCAGTATTTGGAAACGAGGCCGGCGTAATAGGCCGTGCCGCAGGCGGAAATCGTCAGCCTGTCGAGCTTTGCGAAATCGAACGATCCATTCGGCAGGCGGATGGATTTCGCCACCGGGTCCACATAGCGCGAAATCGTGTGCGCGATGACTTCCGGCTGTTCGTGGATTTCTTTCGCCATGAAATGGCGGTGGCCGTCCTTGTCGACGAGGCCTTGCGATGCGGCTGAAATTTTCTCTGCGCGTTTTACTTTTGCGCCGTTTTCATCGCGGACATCGATCATGTCGCGGGTGATGACGGCCCAGTCGCCTTCTTCGAGATAGGTGACTCGATTGGTGAAGGGAGCGAGGGCGTAGGCGTCGGAGCCGAGAAACATCTCGCCGTCGCCGCGCCCGATGGCGAGCGGGCTGCCCTTTCGTCCGCAAATCATGAGATCGTCTTCGCCGGAAAAGATCGCGGCGAAGGCAAAGGCGCCGCGCATGCGGTTGATAGCCTTCTTGAACGCTTCCGCGGGCGTCATGTTTTCATTTTCGAGATAATAGGTGATGAGCTGCGGACAGACTTCGGCGTCGGTTTCCGATTCGAAAACAACGCCTTTTTCCTCAAGCTCCCGCTTGAGTTCGGCATAGTTTTCGATGATGCCGTTATGGACGACGGCGCAGCGGTGAGTCGCGTGAGGGTGCGCATTGGTCTCATTGGGCGCGCCATGGGTCGCCCAGCGGGTGTGGCCGATGCCGGCCTCGCCAGGGAGAGGGGCGGCTTCCAGCACGGCGTCGAGATTGCCGAGCTTGCCCGGCGCGCGGCGGCGGTCGAGGCGGCCCTCGTTAACCGTCGCGACGCCCGCCGAATCATAGCCGCGATATTCCAGCCGCTTCAGGCCCGCCATGATACGCGGCGCGGCTTCGCCGGAGCCCAGAACGCCAATAATGCCACACATTTGTCGTCGACCTCGTCAGATTGCGCCGTTGATCGGCTCTAATTCCCTTGTTTCAGGCGTTCCCGGCTGAATTATAGCAAAAACCTGGCCGCCAGAGGGTTACTGCCAAAACCGCCAGATTTCTTTTAGTTAAGGCGCGCGCCGCCGCTTGTATATGGCCGCGCCGTTTACTTTATTACCGTCTTTGCTATCCCGTGGCCGTCGCCATGGCCCGGCCGTCCGGCTGGTCTGCAGCCTGAAAACGCCCTCGGAGACGTTTGATGAGAAATGCTCGCCTGCCTCAACTTGTTCCAGTTCTTTTCGCCGCGATGGCTGCGTTGATTGCGCCCGCGCTGGCCGATGACGCCGCAGATGAAGCGCGCGGCGATCAGGTGACGCTTGGCTATATCGAAAATGTCGCGGTGGGCAATCTGGCGCTCGCGATGAAAGGCAAGCTCGACACGGGCGCGGATACGAGTTCCGTGCATGCCTATAATGTGAAGGTCTATAAACGCGGCGAGCGGGACAACTGGGTGCGCTTTCGGCTGATCGGCAAGGACGGGCGTGCGATTCGCTATGATCAGAACGTCATCCGCTTCGCGGCGATCAAGACCAAGACCGGCGGAATAATCCGCCGCCCTGTGATTCACTTGCCGCTTTGTGTCGGCGGCAAATGGGGCCGCGCGGAAATTAATCTGGCGGACAGGGGCGACTTTGAATATGAGATTCTGATCGGCCGCGAGTTCCTCGCCAACCGGGTCCTGGTGGATGCGAGCCGCACCTTTACGGCCGAAGAAGAATGCGAACCTCCGAATGAAGATTAAGCTCCGCCATGCGGTGATTCTGGGCCTCGCTCTGATCGCCGCCGGTTTTTCCATCTTTTTCATCAAGGCGGCGATCCTTCATTACCCGCTGGAGCCCGGCGCGCGCGCAACGCTCTGGGATTTTGAACTCTTTCTCGAATTTGACGGGCAAAACGAGCCGGCGCGCATCGAGGCCTATGTGCCGGCGACGGATGTGGAGCGCGCTTTTCCGCAGGAACGATTCTACAACGGGTCCTTCGGACTTTCTCTTGTCGGCGAGCCGGAAACGCGCAACCGCAAGGCGGTGTGGACCTATCGCTATCCTTCGAACCGCAAGGTCCTGCGCTACGCCGCCCAGACCCTTGGCGAAACGAAATCCACGCCCTTGCCGCTTTCCTTCCGCGAGTCCGGTCCGGGGCCCGTTCCCTTTGAAGCCGATCCGGTCAAGCGCCAGGCCTTTATCGTCTGGTCGGGCAATTTGCGGCAGCGGTCCGCCGACGACCGCTCTTTCGCCGATCTCGCCATTGCCGAAACCTTCGGCGAACGGACGGGCAGCGAACAATATGCGGATGAAATCTCGGCGCTTCTCGATCAGGATGTGGGCGTTGTGGGGCGTCTGGAGCTTGTGCGCCAGCTCCTGCGCTCGCAAGGGGTGCCCGCGCGCATCGCGGGCGGCGTCTATCTCGGGGAAACCCGGCGGCGTCTCGAAACCCATCGTTGGCTTGAGTATCATATCGATGGCGACGACTTCCGCTATTTTCCCGATGGCGAGCCGTCGCGCTTTTTCACGATCTGGTACGGAACGAAGCCGCTGGTTGAGGCCTATGGCGTCAGCGATCTCGATGTTCAGCTCGGCACGCGCGCCCTTGAAACCGCGGCGGCGAATATCGCCGAAAACGCGCCGGGGCCGTTCGGCGCCTTTGGCCGCGCGTTTGGTTTTTCCGGCCTGCCGCTGACGACCCAGCTTGTCTATCAGGTGCTGATCACCATCCCGGTGGGCATCACTATTCTTGTTTTTCTGCGCCAGTTTATCGGTTTCAAAACGCTCGGCACCTTCATGCCGGTGCTGATCGGCATCGCCTTCCGGGAGACCGCGCTCATCAATGGCATATTGTTGTTCTCGCTTCTCATTGCTGCAGGCTTGGCGCTCAGATTTTATCTCGAGCGATTGCAGCTCTTGCTTGTGCCGCGCCTCGCGGTGGTGCTGATTTTCATCGTGATGATGATGGCCGCTGTTGCGGTTCTGATGACCGAGACTAATCAGGCCATGGGGCTGTCGATTTCGCTCTTCCCCATGGTGATCCTGACCATGACGATCGAGCGCATGTCGATCGTATGGGAGGAGAATTCCGCCAGCGAGGCCATCAAGCAGGGCATCGGCTCGCTGGCCATCGCGGCGATCACCTATCTCGCCATGACCAACGGCCAGGTTGAATATCTGATGTATCGATTCCCCGAGCTGCTTCTCGTGCTCATGGGGCTGTGCGTATTGATGGGCCGCTATACGGGGCTTCGCCTTTCTGAACTCTGGCGCTTCAAGGCGCTGGCGGGGTAGGCCATGCTGAACACCTTCAAGGCGTTGCGGGCGAACGGCGTCATCGGCATCAATGAACGCAATGTCAAATATGTGAATGCGCTCAATCCGCGGAAATTTCTGGTGCGGGTCGACGACAAGTTCCTGACCAAAGAGCTTGCGGCGCCCGCTGGCATTCCGACGCCGGAGCTTTACGGCGTCATCAAGGACGCTCGCGATATGAAGCGCCTGCCGGAATTCATCGATCACCCGGACGGTTTCGTCATCAAGCCGGCGCAGGGCTCGCAGGGCAAGGGCATTATTGTCGTGGATGGGCCCTTGAAAGGCGGCTGGCGGTTGTCCTCGGGGCGGCGCATCGATCTCGACACGATGAAATTCCAGATCAACAACATGCTGTCCGGCATGTATTCGCTCGGCGGTCAGCCGGACAAGGCGCTCATCGAATATCGCGTGAAGTTCGACGATGTCTTCGGCAAGGTCTCCTATCGCGGCGTGCCTGACATTCGCGTCATTGTGGTGAAAGGCATTCCCGTTTTCGGCATGCTGCGTCTCCCGACCGCAGAATCCGACGGCAAGGCCAATCTGCATAAAGGCGGCGTCGGCTGCGGGATCGACCTCGCCACAGGCCGGACCATGCGGGCCATGCAGCATGATCAGTTCATCGACATTCATCCCGATACGGCGCATCCGCTTGAAGACATCCAGACGCCCTACTGGGACGATATCCTGCTGATGGCGGCGAAGTGCTATGAGGTGACCGGGCTCGGCTATCTCGGCGTTGATGTGGTGCTCGACCGCGACAAGGGGCCGATGCTGCTGGAACTCAATGCTCGCCCCGGCATTTCGATCCAGATCGCCAATCGCAAGGGGCTTCGCTATGTGCTCGAAAAAGCCATGGCGCTCGGCGATGAGGCGCGTTCGCCCGAAGCGCGTATTGAGATCGCCAAAACCCTGTCCGATACAGCGCCGGAAAAGCCGGCGATGATCGAGCCGGCTGGCGCCTAGCTCGACTTGATCATGTCCGCCGCTTTTTCCGCGATCATGATGGTCGGGGCGTTGGTGTTGCCCGAAATCAGAAACGGCATGATCGAGGCGTCGATGACGCGAAGCCCCTCGACGCCATTGACGCGAAGCTCAGTGTCGACGACGGCGTCGGCGTCCGATCCCATGCGGCAGGTCCCCACTGGGTGATAGATCGTATCGGACCGGTTGCGGATATCCGCTTCCAGCGCCGCATCGTCCGCCGGTTCTTCCAGATATAATCGCTTGCCGCGGACCGCCTTCATCGCCGGGGCGTCGAAAATGCGTTCGACGATGCGCGCGCCTTTTTTGAGGCGCTTCAGATCGTCCTCATCGGAGAGGAAATTCGGATCGATGGCGGGCGGCGCATGCGGGTCGGGGGAGGCGAGACGCACCGTCCCGCGCGATTTGGGTCTCAAAACACAGACATGGCAGGAGACGCCGCCGCCCAGATGTTTCTTGCGTCCGTGATCGTCGACAATGGCGGGCAGGAAATGAAGCTGTATGTCGGTTTCCGGCTCAGACGGATCGGTTTTCAAAAAGCCTCCGCACTCGGCGATATTGCTGGTGAAAAGACCTTCCCGGCGCTTGCGATAGGCGGAGAGGGCGGGGAAGGCGCGCATGGCCATGCCCATATGCATGCCGATGGACTCCGGGGACTTCGCTTTGTAGAGAGCCGCCCAGTCGAGATGATCCTGAAGATTTTCGCCGACCTGCGGGCGGTCCGCGATTACATCGATATCATGTTGCTTGAGATGCGCTGCCGGACCGATGCCTGAAAGCTGCAGGATCTGCGGCGACTGGAACGCGCCCGCGGATAAAATGACTTCGCGCTTGGCGCTGACGGTTTTTGGCGCGCCCTTGTGAGAAAAGCAAACGCCTTTGGCGCGCTTCCCGTAAAAGGCGACGCGTTCCGTATGCGCATCGGTGATGACCGTGACATTGGGGCGCTCCATCGCCGGGTGAAGATAGGCGCGCGCGGCGGAACAGCGCTGGCCGTCGCGCTGCGTCACCTGATAATAGCCCATGCCATCCTGGGTCTCGCCGTTGAAATCGGCGTTTGACGGCAATTGCAGTTCGGCCGCGGCCTCGAGAAAAACATCCGACAAGGGATTTTTATAGCGCAGATCCGATACGGTCAAAGGCCCGCCGATGCTGTGATGGGAATCAGAACCGCGCTGGTTGTCTTCGGCTTTGAGGAAGTAAGGAAAGACGTCGTCCCAACCCCAGCCCGCCGCGCCGTGCTCGGCCCAGCGGTCGTAATCGGCGCGGCTGCCGCGAATATAGATCATGGCGTTGATGGAGCTTGAGCCGCCAAGCGTCCTGCCGCGCGGCTGATGGCCGTGGCGATTGTTGAGATGTTTTTGCGGCGTCGTTTCGAAACTCCAGCTCAGAGGCGTGTTTTCCCCGAAAAAGGCGAAGCCGATTGGCGCGTGAATGAGCGGGTTCGTGTCCGGACCGCCCGCTTCGAGGACGCAGACGGTGATGTCAGGGTCTTCAGAAAGGCGCGCGGCGAGGGTGCAGCCCGCCGAGCCCGCGCCCACAATCACATAATCGAACTCGCCCGCGTTTTCTCTCATCCTAACTCCACTCCTTGCCTTCATCCTGAGGAGAAAAAATCTCTTCGTCCTTCGAGACGCGCCGCCGAATTAGATTCGGCGCCGCCCTCAGGATGAAGAGATTTTTTCGTCTCGAAGGATGAGGGCGCATAGCTGGCGTCTAGATGAATTTGCGCAGGAGAGAGAGAACCTTCTTGGTTTTCTCCGTATAGGGAGGATGCAGCACGCCGCCTGCGGCGAAGCGGCTTTGATAAAAAACGGGCTTCAAATGCGAAAACGCATTGAATCCCGCCTCGCCGTGATAGGCGCCGATCCCGCTCTTGCCGACGCCGCCAAAAGGCAGGTTCTCCTGCGCCACATGCCAGAGAACGTCATTGACCGTCACGCCGCCGGAGACGGTGTTTTGAAGGACCTTGTCGCGCGCCGCGCTGTCTTCGCCATACCAGTAAAGCGCAAGCGGTCTGTCGCCGCGATTGACATGCTCAATCGCATCGGCGGCCGATTGCGCCGGCAAGATGGGCAGAACAGGGCCGAAAATCTCTTCCTTCATCAGCCTCAGTTCAGCCGGCGGATCGATCACCATGGTGAGGGGAAGTTTGCGCTGCGGATGAAGTGCGTTGGACGAGCCCACTTCGACGATCTTCGCACCCTTGTCGCGGGCTTCGTCCACCAGGGATTTCAGCCGCGCGAAATGCCGGTCGGAAATGATCGAAGTGTAGTCATTCGTGGTGTCGATGGTGGGAAACATGTCCCGCGCCGCGCCGGCGATGGCGTCCGTCGTGGCGTCGAGTTTTTCCCGCGGCGTCAGAACGTAATCGGGCGCGACGCAGGTTTGGCCCGCATTCAGCATCTTGCCATAGGCGATGGAGCGGGCTGCGGCGTCGATATCGGCGCTTTCATCGATGATGGCCGGGGACTTGCCGCCGAGCTCCAGCGTCACCGGCGTCAGGTTTTTCGCCGCCGCCTCGGCGACGCGCCGGCCGATGGCGGTGGAGCCGGTGAAGAGCAGATGATCGAACGGCGTTTCCGTAAAAGCCTGACCGGTTTCGACGCCGCCGGTAATGACGGCGCAGACGCTTTCATCGAATTCGGCGGCGATGGCGGCCTTCAGCGCTTCGGCGAGGCGCGGCGTCAGTTCGCTCGGCTTGATGAGCACGCGATTGCCGGCGGCGAGCGCCGCGGCGGCGGGGGCAAGCGCCAGCTGCAAGGGATAGTTCCATGGCGAGATGATCCCGACGACGCCCAAGGGCTGCGGCTCGATGCGGCTCCGGCCCGGCAGCATGTGCATGGGTGTCGCCACGCCGCGCGGGCGCATCCATTTTTTAAGATGACGCTTCGCATGCCGGGCGCCGGAAACAGTGACGACGATTTCCGCGATCAGGGTCTCTTCGCGCGCGCGATTGCCGAAGTCCTCGCTGATCGCCGTGATGAAACGATCTTCATTAGCCTCGGTAAGACGGATAAGCCGGTCAAGACTGGCGATGCGCTCGTCATAAGAGAGGAAAGGCGCGACGGCGTAGGCGTCTTTTTGCAATGCAAAAAGCCGGTTCAGCTCCGCAATATTCTCGCTGGCGGCGGGAGCGGCGTGCGCGGTGTCTGCGGCCATGACAGTACCTCTTGTGAACGGGCTGCATCATCGGGATTCGCCGCGGCTGTGTCTACAGTGTTTGGCGCCTTTCAGCGTCGCCGCAGATAGGCCACCGCAGTGCGGGATACGCCGATGCGATCTCGGTCTGCGGGCCGAAAACCGAAACAATCGATTCGAATCTCGCGCCAGCGCCGCGCCCGTCCAGGGATAAATTCGGGCTATAGAGGGTTCGGCGATGCGATGAGCAACAGGCAGTTGGTTGAACTCTCATTTGCTTCAATCGGCGCAAGCCTGCGCTGATAGCCCGCAATTAATCTGTAACCTGCCTTCATGATTTTGTTTGAGTAGGGATTATGGGGCGCTTCATAGCTGTAGATATGGCGCAGACCCAACTCTCTCAACAATCCAATGGTGGGCTCAACCTTGTCGCTGTCCCGTTCGGCGATGCTCTCAAACAGAACAATCGGAGCGCAGCGCTTGATCGTTTCGCTCAGGCCCTTGATCGCTTTATATTCATGACCTTCGACATCGATTTTGATAAGCGAGATGTCCGGGCCGTTCGCGCCCACGACATCGTCTCCGCGGCGAACCTCCAGGGGAATGCCTGAATCGGCGTCGCCGTTTTCGATAAAGTGGGACTCGCCCAGCGAGTCTTTTCGCATGGCGTAGATGAGGGTCTGGTTTTCATCGCTTAAGCCGGTCTCATGAATCTTGACGTTCTCAACGCCGTTGAATTGCGTGTTGAGCCGAACGGCCGCAGCGAACAACCTGTTCGGCTCAAAGCTCAAAACTTCGCGAAACCGTCCGCTCAGGAACAACGTATGATTTCCTATATTCGCCCCGACATCGAGGCAGGTTGTTTCTGAAAATCTGTCCTTTAACGGCTTCAGAACATCATCGAACAAACCTTCGAGCAGGTCGCGTTCGTATAAACCGTGGATAAAAATATGATCGCCGATATGATCGCCGGCGAGACAGAACAGCTTTGGATATTCTTCACTTCCGCGACGGGTCCGGGCCAACAGGAATTCGATAAGGCCGTGGAGAGCCTGTCGCATTCTAGACATTGATGATCACTCCGCCCGTTGCATCCGGATCATGAGGTTAATCCATGCCGAAAAAGAATACACCGTCGCCCGCGCATATTTTAGGCTCTATTCTTATGCTGTTTGCAGGAGTAACAGGCGTGGGGCGCGAACCAGGCCAAAGTATGCTCGACGGCAGATTCGTTATTGCGCCCTGAACGAAGCATCCCTGATGCTGGAGCCATCATCAGCTATGTCGTTCGATAAAAGCGCCGATGCGGGCGAGGGCGCTTTTCACTTCCACCATGCCAGGAAAACATACGCCAAACAGTTCGAGCTTTGTCCGAAAAACAAAGCCTGAGGCGGCGATAAAAAACACCATGGATTTCGCCGGACTGCGTTCGCTCCGCGAACGGTTCCGGCTCATGGTGGAGCCCCAAGGACAAAGATCGAACCATTTCGAGCTTTGTCCGAAAAACAAAACCCGAGGCGGCGATAAAAACACCATGGAT
>MDTA01178479.1_pt1 | contig 72798 bp, 52 predicted proteins | sample 811151 | NCBI WGS metagenome assembly MDTA01 (sample SAMN05326648, study PRJNA326480) | marine metagenome | isolation source: seawater | place: Indian Ocean: South | collected 2010 | reverse complement strand
TACTGCGATAGCCAACATCGATTCGATTCGATTTGGTTACTTTCGGCGTTATCGCTTCACCGATCGGCGCTGGAAAGTTATAATGGAGTCCAGGCCCTTTTGGAACTGGTGCGGCCTTGCCGAAAATCAACTCCACGCCCTGTTCATCGGGCTGAACGCGGTAAAAACCGGTTAAGAGCCATACGCCGACAGCTAAAAGTCCAATTAAAACGAGCATTTTCCCTGATCCGCCGCCGGGAAACAATTGCTTCAATTTGTCCTGACTTTTACGCAACACATCATCAAGATCCGGCGGGTTGCCACCGCCACCACTGCTTCCGCCGCCCCAAGGACCTTGGCCGCCGCCCCCCCAAGGGCCACCGCCACCGCCACTGCTCTGATTTTGCCAAGGCATATTCTTTTCCCCGTACTGGTGTTTTCAATCTATTTAACCGGATATCCCTTTACCTACCGGCATTCTGTCATATATGACACCGCTAGCGCTATTGCGCAAAGCCCAATATTTACAACCTTTGATATTGGTGCCCTAAGGGAGATTTCAAGTATGGCTGCTGTAACCGAAGATGAAGTTCTCGATGCTCTATCAAGCGTCATTGAGCCTGAAAATGATGAAGACATTATTACTCTCCAAATGGTCAGTGGTCTTGTCATTAAAGATGGCAATGTCGGCTTTACCCTTGAAGTTGACCCCAGCAAAGGTGAGGCGATGGAACCACTGCGTCAAGCCGCCGAAACTGCTGTAAATAAAATACCCGGCGTTCTATCTGTCACTGCAGTTTTAACCGCACACAACTCGCCACAGCAATCGAAACCACCACAGGCTGGTCCCGGCGGAGGGCCTAAAAGTGCAGCTGGCAGCGGAGTTGGCGGAGCGCCGAAACAAAAAGAAGTTCTCGCACCAGGCATCAAACACATCCTCGCAGTTGCCAGCGGCAAGGGCGGTGTTGGAAAATCTACCGTTGCAGTAAATATGGCGCTGGCCTTCGCAGCAAATGGGCAGACCGTTGCCCTTTTAGATGCTGACATCTACGGCCCGTCGCAACCGCGTTTGATGGGGCTTGCTGGCGAGAAACCAAATAGCCCAGACGGCAATACGCTCGAACCAATGCAACGGCACGGGATCAAACTAATGTCTATTGGCTTTCTCGTAGAAGAAGACACGCCAATGATTTGGCGCGGCCCCATGGTGATGAGCGCTTTACAGCAATTTCTTGGTGATGTGCATTGGGGTGAGTGCGATATCATGATTGTCGATATGCCACCAGGCACGGGTGACGCACAACTGACAATGTCGCAACAGGTCCCTCTTGCGGGCGCGGTGATCGTTTCTACGCCGCAAGACATCGCGCTCATCGATGCCCGGAAAGGGTTAAATATGTTTCGTAAAGTAGAGGTTCCCGTCCTGGGGATAATTGAGAATATGAGTTATTTCCTCTGCCCAAGTTGCGGCCATCAGGCAGACATTTTCGGTCATGGCGGTGCGCGAGACGAAGCCGGCCAATTAGACCTACCATTCCTCGGTGAAATTCCACTGCATATAGACATCCGTGAAACATCGGACGGCGGCGACCCAATCGTGGTAAGTCAGCCCGATAGCAAACACGCGGAGTGTTTTCGGTCTATTGCAACTCAGCTTTGGAATACACTCGAAGGAGACAAACCGGGAAAACGTGCCGCGCCCAATATCGTGATCCAGTAGGGACCCACTATATCTGTCAAATCAAAATAGCCGCGATGTACATCATACTTCTCGTTTTAGGCGTATTCCTTTGGATATCACCCGCGCCGGTTACGGCAGAAACGCTCGACCAAATTCTAAATCAGGTCAATAAGCTGCGCGCAAAATATTCTCTGAATCCACTACGTCTCGAACCACGCCTTACCCAGTTCTCACAGGAGCATGCGGAATCTATGGCCCAACACCGCTTTTTCGATACGCGCGCTCGTGATGGCTCAGATTTCGAGAATAACATTCTGAAAACTGGCTATTCTTTTCAGAAGGTTGCTCTTGAGGTTGCTGCCGGATTGCCCAGTGCCGCTCATGTGGTAACGCATTGGGAGGCGGATGACCAAGCGCGCAATCACATTCTAACCCACGACATTCAAGAAATAGGTATTGGATATGCGGCTATTGCTAACGATCCACGAGGGCACAATCATTATTGGGCAATTACGCTAGCGAAGCCCACGCAACGCTTTTCTGGCAATTGGCGAACGGCAGTGCTTAAAAAGGTGAATGCCTACCGCGCCCGCTACAAATTACGTCCTCTTCTAGCTAACGACGATTTAAATGAAGCCGCGCAAGCCCATTCTAACGATATGGCAGTAAAGGATTATTTTGCTCACATCGCCCCTGATGGTAGCAGCGTTGCAGAACGCGCGGAGCGTGCTGGTTATCCTTGGCGTTATATTCTTGAAAACATTGCAGCTGGCCAAACAACTCCCGAAGAGGTGGTGCATGGCTGGATCGGTTCAGATAGTCATCGAGAAGCTATGCTTGAGCGAGATATAAAGGAGGCAGGAATAGGTTACCGTTTTCACCCACAAGATGGAGGCCGCAGTCGGCATTTTCATTACTGGGTGCTAGTGTTGGGACGGCAATAAATCGAACAATGAGTCCAATAGAAGCTATCTCTCCATCATAGTTTATAGATTTTTAAAAAAAGGCAGCGCAAATCTCCTTTAACGGGATCAGAACCTATCCGAAGATACTTGCGTTCGAGTTGCCCCTTTGCCAGGGTGTGCATCATCACAAAAGATTAATTTGCGGAGGATTTTATGGATACTCGAGCCGCCGTTGCCTACGAAGCCGGCAAACCACTTACTATAGAAACGGTTCAACTGGAGGGCCCAAAGGCAGGCGAATGTTTGATTGAAATTAAAGCTACAGGCGTTTGTCATACAGATGAATTCACACGCTCCGGCCGCGATCCCGAAGGCTTATTTCCTGCTATTCTCGGCCATGAAGGTGCAGGCATAGTCAGGGAAATAGGTGAGGATGTCTCGAGCCTTGAACCCGGCGATCACGTTATCCCGCTTTATATCCCAGAGTGCGGAGAATGTAAGTTTTGCAACTCCGGCAAGAGTAATCTGTGCGGGGCGATCCGAGATACACAGGGCCAAGGCATGATGCCCGACGGCTCGAGCCGTTTCTCAATTGGGGGTAAATCCATTCATCACTATATGGGAACGTCCACCTTCTCCAATTTCACAGTTGTGCCGGAAATTGCGCTTGCCAAAATTCGCGAAGACGCTCCGTTTGATAAAGTTTGTTATATCGGGTGTGGCGTTACCACGGGACTTGGGGCAGTTATCAATACTGCGAAAGTAGAGAAAGGCGCAAATGTCGCCGTCTTTGGACTAGGCGGCATTGGCCTCAATGTACTCCAGGGTGCCAAACTAGCGGGCGCCAGTATGATCATAGGCGTCGATACAAATCCGAACAAACGGTTACTAGCCGAAAAGTTCGGCATGACCCATTTCGTCAATCCAGCTGAGATAGGCGATGATTTGGTTCCAACCCTTGTTGAAATGACCGACGGTGGCGTGGACTACAGCTTTGAATGCATCGGCAATGTCCAAGTCATGCGCGCGGCACTAGAATGCTGTCACAAAGGCTGGGGTGAGAGCATCATTATTGGGGTTGCCGGCGCTGGTGAAGAGATTGCAACCCGGCCGTTCCAACTGGTGACAGGACGCGTCTGGCGGGGCACGGCATTTGGAGGTGCCAAAGGCCGGACTGAAGTGCCGCAAATTGTAGATTGGTATATGGACGGAAAGATCAACATTGATGATTTGATTACACACACGATGTCGCTTGACGAAATAAATTGTGCTTTTGACCTAATGCACGAAGGTAAAAGCATTCGAAGTGTGATTACCTTTTAAAGCGATTGGGCGCGAGACAAATGAAAACAACATTGCCACTAAGGTCTCAAACGCGATCAAGTTGCACGAAACTGAAAGTCAGGTCGCTCTTCTCAGCGAGGAAGGGACCCTCCCGCACACTCTCTCGCCAATCATTTCGGTCGAAGTGCGGGAAATGAGTATCCCCTTCAACTCTCAAATGTACCTCGGTGATATACATCCGGTCCGCATCTGACAGAGCGAGACGATAAATTTCCGCACCACCAATTACCATAATTTCATCCGAACCGAGTTCGCACGCACGCGCAAACGCCTGCTCAATGCTTTGCACCACATCTATACCATCGGCAGCATAATTCGGGTCTCGGCTAATGACAACGTTCGGGCGGCCTGGTAACGGACGCCCAATCGATTTCCACGTCTTACGCCCCATAATAATCGGTTTGCCCATGGTGGTCTCCTTGAATCGCTTCAAATCTTCCGAGAGCCTCCAAGGCAAATCACCATCGCGGCCGATCAACCCATTTTCCGCTATCGCGACGATGATCGAGATGCGCATCCTAACTCAGACTGCTACTTTGGCCGGGATATGAGGATGAAACCTATAATCCTCCAGCGTAAAGTCGCCATAGGTAAATGCAAAAAGGTCTTTCACATCGGGGTTGAGCAACATTCGCGGAAGCGGATATGGATCGCGCGCCAGCACAATGTCGGCTTGCTCAATGTGATTGGCATAAAGATGCGTATCCCCGAAAGAATGGATAAAATCGCCAGGCACTAATTCAGCCACATGAGCGATCATTTGGGTCAGCAATGCATAGGAAGCGATGTTGAAAGGAACACCTAAGAAAACGTCAGCACTCCGCTGATATAACTGACAGGAAAGCCTTCCATTAGCCACGTAGAATTGGAATAGGCAATGACAAGGGGGCAACGCCATCTGGTCTATTTCGGCTACGTTCCAAGCACTCACAATTAGCCGGCGCGAATTCGGATTTGTCTTGATCTGGTCTAGTAAGAGAGAAATTTGGTCTATTCGTCGCCCCCCGGGACTCGGCCAAGACCGCCATTGCTCTCCATACACTGGACCCAAGTCACCGGCCTCGTCCGCCCAATCATCCCAAATGGAAACACCATTTTCCCTCAGATAAGCAATATTTGTGTTACCACTTAGAAACCAAATCAATTCGTGAATGATGGATTTTAAATGTAATTTCTTGGTGGTGAGCAAAGGAAACCCTTCGCTCAAATCAAAGCGCATCTGATGTCCGAACACACTATACGTGCCGACACCAGTGCGATCGTCTTTAAAAACACCTTCTTTGCGAATGCGTCGTAACAAATCGTGATATTGCTGCATTAGAATAATGTATAGCTGACAATTGTCTGGGGCCATCTGTGAATTAGGGGGAAGATGGGGACGATTAGCGTAATAATTGTTTGAACAGGTTTATATCCATTACAAATAGACTTATATTCGTGCTGCCGGCTTGCCGGCTATAGCGCTAAACGGTTTGCGGAATAAGCGTTGCGGACCCGGGGGCGGTACCCGGCGCCTCCACCAGTTTTGTGGCTTTCAATACATCACTGGGGTATTTTTGGGGGCGAAACAGGATCGACGCGCGTGGTAAAGGCAGACTTTGTGCTCGGCATGGTACCACCGTTATCGGGCTATAGTCGTTAAATGCCAACGACAACTTTGCGGGCGAAGCCCGCCTCGCTGCTTAACTTAGGTTAGGTAAGCGCGGTTCGGGGGGCACCGGGCAACAGAAGCCCCCCACTAGTTTTAAGCATACTTAAGGAAAAATCTGTTTTCGTCCTTCAAAGAACTAAGAAAAAGAAACTATGAGCACCGACTTATTACGCTACGATCAAATGGTGGAGAATGCCCTAAAAGGCGTAGTGCGGGCTGCGCTGGACCAAATTGCCGAGCACGGCCTGCCCGATGATCATCATCTTTACTTAACCTTTGATACTACCCACCCGGAAGTCAAGATTCCCAATTCGTTAAAACAAAAGTATCCAAACGAAATGACTATCGTCTTGCAGTATCAATTTTGGGATTTAGACGTTAGCGACGAAGGGTTTGCAGTTTCTCTCAGCTTCAATGACGTACACCAGCGAATGCAAATTCCGTTTAGTGCCGTTACAGGCTTCGCCGACCCATCGGTCAATTTTGCTCTTCAGTTTCAGGTTCTTGAGGACTTAGCTGAAAACGACACACCCGTGGAGTCTGACACGGCGTTAATTACCGATTCTAACGGGAACGAAAAAGAAGCTGTCGCTACGATCAAGTCCAACCATCAGAGCAATAATGTGGTCACGTTGGACACCTTCCGTAAAGACTAAACGCATCAATGTCGCCTCTCGGTCAGGAATCTAGCTGAGCTTATCAACTCAATATGACTGCTGCAGGCAAAAACCAAACTATTGTCTCACGCGCGCCTATCAGAATTGACACATTTAAAAACTATTTCATTTTGTACTCCCTTCCTCATTGATCTAAATCATATAAAACATCTCCAAGAATGCTGTGCCTGCGGTCACAGACTGAACAATAAATAATAGGGGCTCCAGACATGGGGCGTTACTGTAGGAAGGACATTTTAATGAGTGATTTAGCATTCGACTATCACCCCATTTTCCCCTTGGGCGAAGATGGTACCATTTATAAGAAACTATCGGATCAACATGTCAGCATGGATGAATTCGATGGAAAGCCTATTCTTAAAATAGACCCAGAAGCGCTAACACTCTTGTCCAAGCAAGCCTTTGCCGACATCAGCCATCTGCTTAGATCTTCCCACCTTCAACAGCTTGCAAAAATTCTCGACGACCCAGAAGCATCAGATAATGACCGTTTTGTAGCCTACGATTTGTTGAAGAATGCTAATATCGCAGCTGGCGGTATTCTACCAATGTGCCAGGATACGGGCACCGCCATTGTTATGGGTAAAAAAGGTCAGAATGTATGGACTGGTTCATCTGACGAAGCAGCGATTAGCCGAGGAATATTTGAAACATTCCAAGAGCGAAACCTTCGGTATAGCCAGGTCTCACCGCTATCGATGTACGAAGAGACGAATACTAAAAATAATCTACCAGCACAGATCGAACTCTACGCTGACGAAGGCGAGTCCTATAAATTTTTATTCATCGCCAAAGGTGGCGGTTCCGCTAACAAATCTTTTTTATTCCAGGGTACTCCGTCACTGCTTACTCCCGAACGCCTAATTGGATTTTTAGATGAGAAAATTCGTACGCTTGGAACATCCGCCTGCCCTCCTTACCATCTTTCTATTGCTATTGGAGGCACATCGGCGGAACTCAATTTAAAGACAGTTAAGCTTGCGAGTTGCCGTTACCTTGATAATTTGCCAACACAAGGAAACGATAAAGGTAATGCTTACCGCGATATCAGCATGGAAGAACAAATTCTTGAGATGACGCAGAATATGGGAATCGGCGCACAATTCGGTGGCAAATATTTTTGCCACGATGTGCGCGTCATACGGTTGCCACGTCATGGTGCGAGTTTACCGATCGGCCTGGGTGTTTCGTGCTCCGCAGACCGACAAATCCTGGGGAAGATCACTAAGGATGGTGTTTTTTTAGAACAGTTGGAAACCAATCCAGCTAAGTACCTACCGGATATTTCAGATGATGATCTAGCCGGCGAAGTGATAGATATTGACCTCAATAAACCGATGAAAGAAATTCTGGGAACATTGACAAAGTATCCGATCAAAACACGGCTCTCCCTGAAAGGCACAATTATCGTCGCCCGAGATTCCGCGCATAATCGATTACGCGAGCAATTGGAAAAAACCGGTGACCTTCCGCAATATTTTAAAGATCATCCGATCTATTATGCCGGCCCCGCAAAAACACCCGACGGGTATGCGTCCGGCTCATTCGGGCCAACCACAGCTGGACGCATGGATTCCTTTGTAGATCAATTTCAGGCAGCCGGCGGATCAATGATCATGCTCGCTAAAGGTAATCGGTCCGATATGGTAATCGATGCTTGCAAGAAACATGGCGGTTTCTATCTTGGTTCCATCGGTGGACCCGCCGCACGATTATCGCTGGACTGCATTAAAAAAGTCGAGTGCATCGAATTCGAGGATTTAGGTATGGAGGCGATTTGGCGCATTGAAGTAGAGAATTTCCCCGCCTTCATCGTAACTGACGACAAGGGGCATGATTTTTTTAAAGAACTATAAAAAAAAACTCATTGTATATAGCCTTACTAACCGAATTTCAGACCTATCGCGTGAATCAATGCCCGGCATTCGAGCTGGTACAAGTTTGGCTGATGTCCGGCAGGTTGCTTATTCCCCAACGGGATTATGTTTAGTTTGATCGCCGCTAAGTTTTATATTTTTAAAATCCCACCTAGAACCGTACGAGTTTTACCGATTGATTTTGACCAAAAGTATACTAGTAAACGGCAGCAATACTGCTTCACAGACTATTATTTTCGCCCACGGTGCAGGAAGCGGTAAAGAGCATCCCTTTATGACCGCCTTTGCAGAGAAACTTGCAAGCCGTGGATTTCGGGTCATCCGCTTCGATTTTCCCTATATGATGAGAGCACGTGAAATCGGAAAGAGATGCCTCCCGGACAAACAAGCTGTTCTAGTCCAAGCATGGCAAAACATGATCGAATCGGTTGATGCTGAGAAAGTAATTATCGGCGGCAAATCGTTAGGCGGTCGAATAGCTAGTCTCGTTACGGACATGGCGCAAGTGCAGGGGTTGGTGTGTCTCGGCTATCCGTTTCACGCCCCCGGCAAACCAGAAAAGCCGCGCACTGAACACTTACTAACACTCGCGACCCCAACACTAATTTGCCAGGGAACGCGCGACCCGTTTGGTCGAAAGGATGAAGTCGAAACTTATCGCTTCTCAAGCGCCATTAAATTGCAATGGATTGAAGATGGCGAACATAGCTTCAAACCGCGGAAAAAGTCCGGAAGAACGGAAGAGCAAAATATTAATATAGCGGTAAACGCTATAGAAAAGTTTTCGATTGCACTATATTGAACACGACATTTGGTCGAACAAATTTTCAATAAGATGACAAGAAACCTTTTTAGGCTTAGACATTTGAAGTGTGTTAGTCCCTGCATAAACTTGAGAACAGAAAGTGATCCTAGCGTGACCAGCAATCTATGGACGAATAGTCGACCTCCCCGAGATTTGCGTAAACGTCGCTTCGAACAAAATGTCTAATCAGATCGATCTCAGCGAAATCAAAAAGCATTCTGTCATACTGGATGGGCATCGCACCAGCGTATCCGTGGAAAACGCCTTTTGGACCGACCTAAAAAGATTTGCCGACAACCGGCGCATCACTGTTAATCAATTGGTAACTGAGATTGACCGGGACCGTAAGGGTAACCTTTCCAGCGCCATTCGTGTTTACGTGCTTCAGCAATATCACAAACCAGCGACAATTCTGTAACCTTACAAATTTAACGCCCAAATAGTCCTTTTAAAATATCTTGTGGCTGAATGCGTCTCGGTTTTTGCTGTTGTTGCGGCTTTGTTTGCTGCTGAGAAGATTTTAACGAATTTTTTGGCGCCTTCTGGTTCGGCTTAGTCTGCTGTCGTTTCCGGGCCCGCAGCCATGAGCCCCCAACCTTTATATTAGGACGTTCGATGTCTCCATTGACCGCAGCGGTCACTAGAGCAGCATCAGACTGTCCATTTTCTTCTATAATTTGGGAATTTGTATTGAGAAGCCATCGCGGCAAATTGACCGTACCCGCAGTCAACGCAACAGCATTCTGACCGACAACCTGGAGGTTCTTACTTTGCACAATACCGCGGTTAATCGTAAAATCTCCAAATACTGGGTTTGGTGCACGACCAAAATAACTAATTAATCGATTGCTCGTTCGCGCAACCTGCGTCAGTGGCTGCAATGACAATCGGTCCTTACCAAGAAGGCCGCCTGCGATACTCGCTATACCAGCAACAGCAGCGCCAATCTTCGTGCCTGAGGTCAACGAGACATTCAACGTCCCCTCCAGACGCCCCTTACCGGCTAATGAAGATACTAATGCTGCTTCAGACGTGCCGATCGCAGTTATCGAAAGGTTACGAATTGAGATGGGACCGCCAATTTTCCCTCCAAATTTAAAGGGACCAAAATTCATCCGAAGTCTATTAAGAGCAACTACCGCTTGATTCACTTCGGCCTTATTTAGGTTCAGAACAGCCTCCAACGCCGGCACTCCCGACGATGCATCAACGGTTGCAATAGCACTCACCAATCCGTCAAAAACCAGCGCATTGAATGCATCAATTTTCAAGATACCCTTCTTCAGGCTACCTTCCGTGCTTACGTCCCGTAGTGACAAGCCATCCAGATTCCTCAATGACAAACCATCCAGATTTAGAGACTTTATCGAAACTGCGAATTTAGCGTTGGCCGATTTCAGTAAGCTCGTATCAATACGATCGCGCGACCAACGCCTGTGCGGAACCTCCAGCGCTTTTGACTGCTGTGAATGCGATCTGCCTTTACCGACATTTTGTCCCCTATCACGTCTTATATACGCACCGGATCGTCCACGACCGCCGGAAGTTGACTTGAATCGCGCAAAGTCTATGTGGCCAAAATTCAACCTTGCCGTAACGTTAGGTATAATCGAGGTCAAGTTCGCGGAAACTGATCCGTTTACGGTGGTGGGACCGACCTGTCCTTTTATAGTGCTAAACGTTACATTTCTCGGCGTCCCCTTAGCGTAAAAAGAAGCTAACGTTCTTCCAATTTTTCCTTTTGCCGGTCGGTAACGCTTATCTATTAATTGAATTAGCGCCAATGTTTCGGGGACCTTTAAACTAACCCTCATATCAAATACAGGGTTATTAGAAAAAGATGCGATACTCCCGCTCAATTTCACCACCCCACCGGCTGCCTTTATAGAACTATTCATGTTAAACTTTTGAAAATCGCCCGATAGGATGCCTGTCGAGGAAACTTTACCGATTTTTCGGAGTACTGCTGGCCGCGCCATACCAAGAAATCGAAAAAAACGTTTGGATTCTTTTAGTTCTGCTCTGTAGTTAACCGTTACGGGGGATTTCGCATCAAATTTATTTAATGGACTGCTTAACGCCACTCCCAAACCAGCAAAATCGGCAACACTAATTTCTTTTACAGCGATTGCACCATCGACGACTGAAACATTTGCCTTAAAATTACGCGCCAGCTGTTTTTGGAAGGTCATATTTTTTGCGGTAATAGCAATATTAGCGTTAAATTTATCAAGAAGCGCTGTGGCAGATTTTTGAGAAAGCGGAACCGACTTAGGTGCAGAAATTTTTTCGTTGTCACCTTTCGCATTATTAGCTGTTTTATTAGCCGCTTTTTTTTCTACATTTTGCTGAGTTTTTAAAATGCCGCCGCGTGGCAAATAGGCATCAAGATTAACCCGGTCAACAGCCAAACGCAGACAAAATGCTGGCTTACCGCCAAGCACCAATGTTAAACCGCCCTGAACGGTTGTGTTGTCCAATTTCGCGCTCATAGATCGAGCCTGCAAACTCTCTGTCGTGCCCTGTAACACTGTATCAACAGAAAACCGCCGTAATCGTGAGGTCGAAATTCCCGAAGGTTCAGCTTTCAGCCATTTCAGCAATCCACGCAAATCATCAGACTGCGCCTTGATACGAATATTTGCAAATGGTTTGCCTTTAGATAATTGAAGTGTGCCAGCAAGACCTAAAGAGCCGCTCCCAGGTAACAACACGCTCATCTGATCGATAAAAATCTTACCTTGCGCTAGGCGAACTTTGGCATTTGCCTGCCGCAAAATGCCTCCGCGATACTTCACGACATCAGCGTCTAAATTCACGATAACATCAAGGCCCGCAGGAAACGATAACGGCTTAGCAGAAGCTTTTTCCGTTACCATTTTACCTGTTTCATATGTCGTCCTATCCTCTGCATTATCCGTTTCGACTGGGCCGGAGGAAATGGTCGGGCTTTCCTGCAGGAGCCCATCGAGATCGAAACTTGCAACACGCAGTTGCACTTGACCACGCGGCTCACCGGCAAGGGCTATGTCAGCAGCTCCTGTGGCTCGGACTGTCCCAAATTGTACCACCCATTCAGACAATGAAATCGCTTGTTGCGAAATAGCTATTTTCGCCGCCGTATCCATCTTTTGCCGCAAGATCGTTGGTGCCTCTTGTCCGCTAATTCCGGTGATAAAGGTTGCAATATTCTCGGAAGCCCCCTTGAACCTTCCTGTGAAGACTGGCGAGCTCGTAAGGTTAAATACATTGCCAGTAAGCGTAAAATCACCACTGCCTTGCTTTAAGCCTATTGTTACCGTTACCGCAGCCGTCCGAGCCGGATTGATCATTCCGGTTCCGATCTCAAACCTCAGCGGGAGGCCTTTGAACCCAGCGTCACCCTTTAATCGGAAGGGACCTTTGAGGGAATCAAATGATACTTCAGAATTTAAATTTTTAATTTGTTCAACCACACCCGTGCGTCCATCACGGTAGGTAACGGTTCCGTCCACAACACGAAAACTATCGAGCTGAATATCCAAGAGCGACGATGCTACAGGAAGTTTTTCTTTATTTCCTCCGCCATAAATGGCACTCGATTGCGGCAGTATATTCGTTTGAGCAAAATCCCAATTGGTTTGGCCATCTTGCGTGATTTCAAGTTCGACAACGGGTTTGATAAGGGTAAATATTACAGCAAGCTTGCCACTAATGAGAGCACTAAGCGAAACGCCAACGCGCACATCTTCAAGCTGTAACATCTCGTTAGATTTCGCACCGGCTAAATTAGCAAGACGCACTTTGCTCACTTTAAGCGCCAAACTCGGAAAGACGGTCATTTCAATATCGCCATCGATATTAAGCTCACGACCAGTCACGTTGCGTACTGCCGTCGTAATTTCCGATTTATAAAGATTCCAATTGACGAATTGTGGCGCTATCAAAATAGTTGCCACCAAAAGCAGCATAAGCGCCCCAAAGGCAACAAGAAATTTCTTCACTTTTCCTTACCCGTCACGGTTGTCATTCAGACCCCGAACTAATACTGCTAAACCATGATCTAACTTGCATCCAACAACGCCAACCGAGAGAATGAATTCCTGACTAAATTAGGTCAGGTCAGGAATAAGCTTCGAAACACTGCGAAAACACAAAATAGGTACAAAACAAGGCCGGTGTAACTTGCCTTATTCCCCATAATAGATCACCACGCCTCGGTCAGGTGCCCGTAAAGACCGGCTTCCGTTTCTCCATAAAAGCGGTCCGGCCTTCCTTAAAGTCGTTGCTATCGAAGCAAATGCGTCCAATTTCATCTATCGCTGCCATGTCGCGGTCCTTAGAATCTTTTAAAATCTCGGTTACAGTCAGCTTGGAAGCGTGCATCGACAAAGGCGCATTTTCCTCAATCGCATCAGTGTATTCCGCCACTGCCATATCCAGGTCAGCGGCAGTCACCACACGATTAACTAATCCAATACGCAGTGCTTCGTCAGCCTGAATTCGACGTGCCGTAATCAGAATATCCTTCGCATAGGAAGGACCTACGAGTGAACAAAGCCTGCGAATGGCATCATATGAATAGGCAATACTCAGCCGTGCCGCTGGCACACCCAACTGGGAATCGTCCGAACAGATTCGGAAATCTGCGGCCATAGCAACGACTAAACCACCACCTAAGCAAAAGCCCTGGATTTTAGCGATGATAGGCTTCGAAAAATTATTAAGCGCCTGCTTTCCTTCGGCTGAAATTCTCTCATACTCTGCCGCCGCATCAGCGTCCGACCGTGATTTCTCGAATTGAGAAATATCCGCTCCTGCCACAAAACTTTTATCACCGGCTCCCGACAATACGAGACACCGGATATTTGGATCAGCAGCGAAATCATCCAGAATAATTTTAGCCGCTTGCCACATTTCAAGAGATGTCGCATTCCGCTTTTCCGGTTGATTAAAAATCATGTGCCCAACGCCACCAATCTTCTTGCCGATCATTTTCTCGGTCGGTAAATCCATTCAAATCTCCAAAGGTTTATCTATTTGTCATGCAAATAGTGCTTTTATACGATATTCCGTTCTTTGAGGTCGGCGATAGCATCTGCGTCATAGCCCATTTCTTTCAATACTTCTTCGGTATGTTGACTAAGATCAGGTGTTGGTAGCCGCACTTCATCCGCCTGTTGCGTGCGCGACATGATAATAGGAGTTTTTACAACGGGAAAATCACCGGCCGAGCCGCCCCTCATGGGCCATGCCATACCAAGATGCTTGACTTGAGGATCATCAAATACATCACCCATATTATAAATTGGGCCGCATGGGACACCCACTTCCTGCATCATATCAACCCAATGTTTACTCGTTTCTTTTTGTGTCTCACCTTCGATTTCTTTGCGTAATGCATCGCGGTTGTCGGAACGTTCCTGGAAACCAATGAAGCGAGGATCTTCCACCAAATCAGCGCGACCGATAGACGTGCAGAAGCGTTCGTAAAGAACGCCACCAGACGCTGCTATATTAATATGTCCGTCCTTGGTTTTGAAAACGCCAGTCGGCACAGATGTGGGGTGGTCATTACCCATTTGTTTTGGCACGTCGCCATCCTTCAATACTCGGGCTGCCTGGAAGTCCATCATAGCGATGATCGCCTGCAATAAAGACGTTTGTACCCATTGGCCCTTACCGGAACGCTCGCGTTCAAATAACGCCGCTGCCATACCAAAGCCAAGAAACATACCCGAAGTTAAATCACAAATCGGAATACCAACACGCACCGGCCCTTGTCCCGGAATACCAGTTACAGACATCAGCCCACCCATTCCTTGGAGTATTTGGTCTACACCCGGCCGATTATCATAAGGTCCGTCTTGGCCAAAACCCGAAAGACTGCCATACACGATACGCGGATTAATCTTTGCACAACTTTCATAATCTACCTTGAGACGGTGCTTAGTCTGCGAACGGAAATTCTCAACAACCACATCGGAAGTTTTTACGAGTTCATAAAACAACTCAAGGCCTTCTGGGTTTTTGAGATCAATGGTCATGCTGCGCTTGTTCCGATGTAAATTCTGCAAATCGAAACCGTTACGCGCGCCCAAAATACTGCCCTTATCCTTGCTGATAGCTTCCGGTTGTTCGATTTTAATCGTATCAGCGCCCCAATCTGACAAAAGACGCACAGAAGTCGGCCCCGCACGATGCGCGGTCAAATCGAGAACCTTAATTCCGGTAAATGGCAAATTATCGCTGGACATAGGATTTCCTCTAACTGAATTGCATTGATCGGGCGCTTAATTGAGCCCTTTTGACTTTATTTTTTAGTTTCCGGGTTATAACAAGAATTCGAACTTTTGGAAGTATGTTGGAAAGAGAAATTTATTACAGTCCCGGAGACAAAATGAAATACGATCCAAAGGCATCGCCGATTTTGCGATTTCATGAAGCAATTGCTGGTTTCCTTAACGGCGACGACACACCGCGAGCGTATTTAGAGCGTTGTTTGGAAACCATCGAAGCACTGGAACCAACCGTATCAGCCTGGGTCCACCAAGACCCGGCCATTGCGCGCGCTGCATCAGATGCCGCAACAAACCGATACAAAAACGGCCGGCCACTATCGTTGATTGATGGTTGTCCTATGGCGGTGAAAGATATAATCGAAACCGCCGACATGCCAACCCAAATGAATAGTGCCATCTACGACGGGTGGCAACCGGTCCGAGACGCTGCCTGTGTTCAAGCGCTGCGAGCAAGCGGTGCAGTGATTATTGGTAAGACCGTGACTACCGAATTCGCGACCGGTGCCTCGGGCCCCACCAGCAATCCGTTTGATTCCAGACGCACACCGGGCGGTTCCTCCAGCGGTACGGCCGCAGCAGTCGGCTCAGGGATGGTACCTGTGGGCCTCGGCACGCAAACAGCTGGCTCCGTTGTCCGGCCCGCCGCCTATTGCGGTGCCTTCGGGTTCAAGCCCACTCATGCATCACTCAACATGGGCGGCATTCATCCTATCTCCTATTCACATGACGCACTCGGTACTATTGCAGGAAGTATTGATGATTGCTGGCATACGGCCTATCAAATCGCTCGGCTTGTCGGTGGGACCGCACCGCACCCTGGCATGATCGGACCCGCCAGCCTCAATGAACCAATTAAGCCTCTTCGCTTGATACGCCTCTATACGGATGGATGGGCAGAAGTGGAAAGCTCCACCCGCGAGACTTTCGAGAAACTCATTCGAAATCTCGAGAGTAATGGCATCGAAATAGTCGACAAACATGACGGTGGGGAAATAGCGGAACTAGAGCGTCTGCTTGAAGGTGTCGATTCCCTATCACGAACCATCACTCAATTCGAACGTCGCTGGCCATTCAATGATTACTATGAGCGCAATCGAGAGAAATTGAGCCCGATGCTGCGTGAAAGTATGGAAAAGACTATGCTTATCACTCAGGGGCAGTATGACGAAGCGATCGCACACCGACGCAAAGTGCGCCTTCAGGTAGACGCACTTGGCACAGGTGCCGATGCGTTTATCACATTGACAGCCGCAGGACCCGCACCATTGGGTTTAGAAACAACCGGCAATCGCAGTTTTCAAATTGCCTGGACCCTAACATCGACACCATCAATTACATTACCATTGCTCAGCGTCGACCACATGCCGCTTGGCGTTCAGCTTATGGGCTTCTACGATAAGGACGAGAGGCTCGCGCGCAATGCTAAATGGATTTCGGAAACAGTACTCGGTTAAAGATTCATTATTTTTCCAGGATTCATAATGTTTTGGGGATCAAGTGCCAGTTTGAGAGAGCGCATTACGCTAACTGCATCCCCATGCTCTTCTACAAGGAAATGAATTTTACCAAGACCAATGCCATGCTCGCCAGTGCACGTACCACCCATTGCTAGCGTGCGGTGTATGAGACGCTCATTTAAATCGTAACCGCGTTTCATTTCATCCGGGTCATCTGGGTCGCACAGGATAATCAAATGAAAGTTGCCGTCCCCTACATGGCCAACAATCGGCACGATTAAGCCTGATTTGTCTATGTCGGCGCGCGTTTCCATGATGCATTCTGCTAGACGAGAAATTGGTAGACACGCATCGGTGGGAATAGCTTTCTTACCGGGCGCCAGTGCAAGGCTTGCATATTATGCATCGTGACGCGCCTGCCATAATTTTGCGCGTTCTTCAGGTTTTGAAGTCCAATGAAAGACTGAGCCGCCAAGACTGTCTGAAATAACGCCAACCATTTCCGCTTGCTCCGACGCGGAGGCCGCGGTTCCATGAAACTCGTAAAATAGCGTGTGTCGAACGTCGTACCCTTCGAGCTTAGAATATCGAATACACGCGTCCATTTGGATATCATCCAATAACTCGATACGTGCAACGGGTATGCCCGATTGAATGGTCATAATGACCGTATTTACCGCAGCTTCTAGCGTCGGATACTGACAAACCGCCACCGACATAGTTTCAGGTATGCCATGGAGCCGCAGCTGAATCTCGGTAATAACACCAAGCGTGCCTTCTGACCCCACATAAAGCCGTGTTAGGTCGTAGCCCGCGGCGGATTTCTTGGCTCGCCCGCCGACCTTGATAATACGCCCATCCGGCAGCACTACCGTCATCCCCAGCACATTTTCGCGCATGGTACCATAGCGGACTGCATTTGTGCCGCTCGCCCGCGTCGCGGTCATACCGCCGATGGAAGCATCCGCGCCCGGGTCTATCGGAAAAAATAAACCTGTATCACGAAGGTATTCGTTTAACTGTTTACGGGTAACACCAGCCTCCACCCGACAATCCAGATCCTCCGCATTAACCTGGATCACATTATTCATACCGGTCAAATCAATACACACACCACCTTTGATAGCTTGAACATGGCCCTCGAGCGACGTGCCCGTTCCAAACGGAATGACCGGCACGCCCTCATAGGCACAAAGCGTTACAATGGCAGAGACTTCTTCTGTGGTTTCGGCAAAACAAACAGCATCAGGCGGTTGCGACGGATACGGCCCCTCACTCTTACCGTGATGGTCGCGCACCGCTTCGGCGGTGGACACACGATCCCCTAATAGGTCACGAAGACCGGACAAAAAGCCTACCTTTAAATTATGCCCAGCACTCTCAGTCATAAACTGACTTTATGCTTGGCGACTTGACAGAGCAACGGGTTTCGCCGAAAAGCCAAATATGGTCGGTCCAAAAATAAAAACTCAGAAACTTTTAAGCAGAGGCTCTACGCTCGCAGAGGCTGGTCGGTTGAAAGAGGCCGCCAACACCTTCCGCAAAGCTACCAAGATGGACCCTACTTGCACGGAGGCACAATTTAACCTTGCAACTATTTTATCAGAGACGGGTCATCCAAACGAAGCCATCGGCGCATGGAAGAAAGTTATCGCATTATCGCCCGACATAGTGGCGGCCCATCGCATATTTGGCGAAACTTTACTCGATTATGAAATTCCAAAATTCGAGGCTGGCAGCGTATTCAAAGATACCGGCCCACTTAATAGAGCTATTGCTGACTACCGCCATGCAATCGAGACAATTCCTGTGCTCCGCACCTGCCATAGCAATATCGGCGAGATTTATTTGACTAAAGGCAAATTAGAGGAGGCGGAAAAAGCATTTACGGACGCGGCCGCATTACCAAAACATTTAGAAGACGCCTTTTCTGACGTGGGAGCTACCCTTAACCATCCAGGCAACCTCAAAGCTGCCGCAGCAATATACCAAGAAGCCATAGCGACGGCCCCTGATTATGAGGGCGATGAGATTTCAGAGGCCTCCTATCTCAGGACCAACCTTACCTTCACAGAACACGAAATCCTTTTACCCGACGGCTTCGAAGTGATGATGGAATGGGAGAGGCCGATCATGGAACGCTCGGCGGAAATAATTACCGTGAACGGGGGTGACGTTCTCAATGTTGGCTTTGGTATGGCCATTATCGACACCGCTATTCAACAATCCTCTCTGGACACCCACACCATTATAGAAGCACACCCGCAGGTGGTAGCCCGCGCAGAAGAGTGGGCTAAGGATAAAAAAGGGGTTCGTATTGTCCCATCCCGTTGGCAAGACGCGCTAAAAAGGATCGGCTCTTTCGACGGGATTTATTTCGACACTTTAATGCCACCTATGATCCCGTTTATGCGCGAAACACCGAAGCTCCTAAAGCCGGGAGGCATCTTTACCTTTTTCCAGATGATGATTCAATTCGAGAATATAGAGGCCATGGCGCAAACTGGCCTGCGCTTCGCTCTCGAACGCATGCCTTTCGAAGAGGTTTCTGAAAATCGCTATTATCGACTAATGGAAAAGGACGATCAGGGGCGTTTCACCGCACCATTATTAATTTATAAAAAATTACAGTAATACGATCTCGACTCTCCCCTGCTTCCAACAGATATGGTTTGCAACCAGTCGTTGTGTCGAACGCCAAACCCATATCATCAAGATGATCCATCGTACTGATGGGATGCTGAAAACATATAGCACTTGGTAATCTGGAGCCTATTTCATCACATATTCAATCGTGGATCCGTCGCGAGCTTCGAAACGGAGATGGGCAAGTGCTAAATTATCTTCTGTGTTGAACCAAAGATCACGCTTGATATCGCCGGTCATTCGATAATGTTTGGTCTTTACTGAGCGGCCTCTAATTTCGATGGCCTCATCGCCAATAAATTCAGTTTTGATGATCTCTATACCGCCGCTAATAGTACCTATCATTTTCGGACTTTCCAGAGACACCACATTCCAAAAGCTCGCAGGTGGCGTCTCGGCACCAACCTGCATTTCCCCTTTAGGACCAGAGATCTCCAAATTATTCTTATTTTGGGACACATAGAGATTCTTTTCTTCACCATTGTCATCGGTCACAGACTTCATAGAAATTAAACGCTTCCCATTCCAAATCTCCTTTGACTGGTGCAAATGATAATAGACCCGAATAAAAAACAGTCGGTATTCAATCTTCGAATCGATGGCGACCTTAAGTTTCGCGCCATCTAGGCGAAATCGGAACGCAAATTTGCCTATTGGTACACCATTCCTCATAACCACATAATCGAGCGCCCTGGATTTAGGCACACCTATAAACGATTCAGCGGCAACAGGCATAAACAAAATAAGTGCGAATATTAAACTTACTGAACAATTTAACATATAGGACCTGAATTTTGCTATTTGCTTTTTAGAGGAAGAAATCATGGCAATATTCCAGGTCTTTAAGGCTTTCCATAGCCGCCTCCGCCGGGCGTTTCAATGACAAACACTTCCTTGACAGCCATGTTCACACTATCTGTCCCGGAAATGAAAGTGCGGGTTCCGTCGGTGTGTTCAATCCAATTTTTTCCAACCGCGCCATCCTTACCGCCCTCCAGTCCGAAAGGCGCAATGATACGACGCCCTGAAAGCAACGAGAGTGTCATCGGTTCCTCAAATCGGAGACGGCGGCGTGCCCCGCAACCACCAGTCCATTTTCCTCTACCTCCAGAACCATCGCGAATCTCAAAACTTTCCAACAACACAGGAAACCGCCATTCCAGCACCTCCGGATCGGTAAGCCGGGAGTTAGTCATGTGGGTGTGAACAGTATCAGTTCCGTTAAAACCAGGGCCCGCGCCGGACCCCCCGCAAATGGTCTCGTAATATTGATACTGGTCATTCCCAAAAGTAACATTATTCATTGTGCCCTGCGCTGCTGCCATAACCCCCAGTGCGCCATAGAGTGCGTCCGTAATGCATTGCGACGTCTCCACATTCCCCGCAACCACGGCAGCGGGGAATTGAGGATTCAACATTGATCCTTCAGGGATAATCAATTCGAGTGGTTTTAAACAGCCCTCATTCATAGGAATTTCGTCATCAACGAGGGTGCGAAAAACATATAGAACTGCGGCGCGACACACCGCTTTAGGAGCGTTAAAATTAGTTGCTCGTTGCGGACTGGTGCCTGTGAAATCGATTACTGCGGATCGCTTCTCTTGTTCGACCCTCACTGCAACCTGGATTTCGCTGCCATCGTCCATATTATAAGCAAAAGAGCCGGACTTAAGCACATCTATAACGCGGCGCACTGATTCTTCCGCATTGTCCTGTACATGACTCATATAAGCCTGCACCACAGTGAGCCCAAACTGTGCCACCATTCGCCGAAGCTCAGCCAAACCTTTTTCATTAGCCGCAATTTGCGCCTTGATGTCGGCAATATTTTGATCCGGATTACGCGATGGGTACGCGCTACTGCGCAGCAAATCACGGAAGGCCACTTCTCGAAAATTTCCGCGATCTACGATTTTAAAATTATCGATCAGCACCCCTTCTTCTTCAACAGTGCGGCTCATGGGTGGCATTGAACCGGGCGTTATACCTCCAATGTCCGCCTGATGACCACGACTACCTAAATAAAACAAGATGTCCCCCCCAGCTTCATCGAACATTGGGGTAATAACTGTAATGTCAGGTAAATGTGTTCCGCCGTTGTACGGAGCATTTAATAGATAGACATCACCTGGTTTTATGACACCTTCATTGTTTTGTATGACTGCGCGCACACTTTCGCCCATAGAACCTAAATGGACGGGCATATGAGGTGCATTCGCGATTAACTGACCTTTGGCGTCAAACAGAGCACAAGAAAAATCCAACCGCTCCTTGATATTCACTGAAGTCGCTGTGTTTTTAAGTGTGACCCCCATTTGCTCAGCAATCGACATAAAGAGATTATTGAAAACCTCCAGCATTACGGGATCACACTCAGTTCCAACCGCAAAATTTGTCTCCCGCGGCTGAACGCGGCGCAAACAAAAGCTTTGATCTGCCAATACCTTCAGCCGCCACCCCGGCTCAACGATAGTGGTGGCCGCAGGCTCAGCTATAATCGCGGGACCAGAAACGGTATGACCGACGACCAAATCCGTTGAGATGAAGATTGCAGTCTCATACTCTTTTTCGAAAAACCTAACCGGCCGCGTCGCACGTTCCACGGGATGCGTCCGCTCGCCACATGACTCGATTGCGCCAGAATCAGTAATATCTGGTCTAACAATTGCCTCAACTGCAACGATCTCGACTATCAGCTCTTTTTCAGATTTTGAGAAGCCATAACGATTACGATAAGCAGACTCAAAATTCAGGCGCATGTTATCCGTTGTCCCAAAGTCAACAGCAAACGCCGCATCAGTGCCGGCATATTTTAAATAAACACTTCGAAAAACCTCAATTTGGTCAGGAGCCGCTCCTTGCTTCACCAATTCCGCTATCGCCGCAGCGCTCAAGTCGTCCAAAGTTGCTTCGATAAGCGACAGGGCATCACGCGCAAGATTGACCTCAACGGTCTTTTCCCTAAGCGCGCTTATGTCTGCGAGGCCCATACCGTACGCAGACAAAACCCCTGCAAGTCGATGAATAAAGACTGTTTCGACACCAAGCGCATCAGCTACTAAGCACGCATGCTGCCCAGCTGCGCCGCCTAAACAACACAGTGTATAATCGGTGACATCATGGCCCTTTTCAACGGAAATTTTTTTAATAGCGTTCGCCATATTTTCGACGGCGACTTTAAGAAAGCCGAGAGCCACATCAGCAGGAGACCGACAATCGCCAGTTTCAGCTTCGATATCGGCAGCTAAAACGCGAAATTGCTCTTCCACAATGCCATAGTCCAACGATTGGTCTTGAGCAGCGCCGAAGACGCTTGGGAAAAAATCCGGCTGTAACTTACCAAGTATGAGGTTGCAATCAGTGACGGTCAATGGCCCGCCTTTGCGGTAACAAGCTGGGCCTGGATTTGCACCCGCAGATAACGGTCCCACGCGGTACCGACCGCAATCAAACGCACAAATGGAACCACCGCCAGCCGCAACTGTATGTATTTGCATCATCGGCGCCCGTATGCGTACACCAGAAACCACTGTATCAAATGCACGTTCGTACGCACCTGCAAAATGCGCGACATCCGTAGAGGTGCCGCCCATATCAAAACTGACAATTTTTTTAAACCCGGCCTGTACCGCTGTACGTGAAACACCTATAATTCCGCCTGCAGGCCCGGATAATATGGCGTCTTTGCCTTTAAACTGTCGAGCATCGGTAAGGCCGCCGTGAGATTGCATAAACCTTAAGCCCACACCGTCTAGTTCACCCTCCAACCGGTTTACATAACGTCTCAATATTGGCGACAAATACGCATCAACGACGGTTGTATCACCCCGGCCTACTAACTTCATAAGGGGACTCGTCTCATTGCTAGTAGAAATCTGAGTGAAGCCCGCCTCGCGTGCGAGCGCCGCCACCGCTTCTTCGTGCGCCGGATACCGGTACCCGTGCATTAATACAATAGCAACAGACCTAATTCCGTTGGCATAGGCGTCACAAAGTGCGGTCCGAGCACCTTCCTCCTCCAGTTGCGTCAACACCTCACCATTTGCAGACACACGCTCTGTAATCTCGGCAACACGTTCGTAGAGCATATCCGGCAGAATTATGTGCCGGTCAAATAACCTTGGACGCGCCTGATAACCGATGCGCAGCGCATCACGGAATCCTTTTGTAATAAGTAATAAGGTCCTTGCGCCCTGCCGTTCTAGCAACGCATTGGTGGCAACCGTCGTTCCCATTCGAACCATATCAATGCTATCAGAAGGTATGGGCTCGTCTATGCTGAGCCCCAATACCCTGCGAATACCTTCGATAGCTGCGTCTTCATAAACGCCGGGGTTTTCGGATAGAACCTTGCAGGTTATTAAGTTCCCGGTAGGGCTCCGTCCCACAATATCTGTAAACGTACCGCCACGGTCAATCCAAAACTGCCACTTACTGCCTTTATCCATTTGATTTTGAATATTCTTTATCATTTACACTTATATTTTTATATGTATTTTTTAGTTTTCCTAGGGGCATACCACAGACTTATGCTACCTCTTAGCGAAGTACGTGTGTATTTCTTTAAAAACATAGGCATTTGCTCAAAAAACAATAAGAGATTTAGCATTCAACGAAAATGGCAAAATCACTGTCAACCTATGATCAAGCATACAAACAACCCGGTCTAGGTTGATAAAATGGTTATTGAACGTCCTTCACCAAATTTCGGCAAACGCGCAGCTAATACGCTAATCGATATGCTTGTATTGCATTACACGGGTATGACTGATGGGAATATTGCCTTGGAGCGCTTATGTGATCCTAGCAGTAAAGTAAGTGCACATTATTGTATTGATGAGGACGGAACCGTTTATAGCTTAGTAAACGAGGAACATCGCGCTTGGCATGCAGGCGTCAGTTATTGGCGTGGTGAAACCGATATAAATAGTCGATCAATTGGCATTGAGCTTGTAAACCCCGGCCATGAGTGCGGATATAGGCCCTTCCCAGACAAACAAATGGAAAGCTTAATTAATATCAGTAAGAAAATTATCAAACGGCACCCCATTCCCCCTCGCAATATAGTTGCACATTCAGATATTGCTCCGTCTAGGAAAAGAGACCCTGGCGAATTGTTCGACTGGCGACTTTTAGCAAACGAAGGCATTGGCCTGTGGCCAAGTGCCTCGGAGGACCACGATAAGGACTTCATAGCAATGGCCCGCGTTTATGGCTTTAATGTGCATGCAGAAAAAGTTACCGCCGCCTTTCAGCGTCATTTCCGCCCCAAAATTATCGATAATAAGATTGACGAAGAACTAACATGCTTGGCGGCAGGTCTATTGAAAATTATCAATTCTTAAATAATCCCACCTAATAGAGCAGTTAAGGACTAGAAATTCAGGGTTAAAAAGCGCATAGATTGAGTGCATCAGGTGGCTGGATGGCCGCTTTCCGACAATAGGGAAACCCGTCGGGAAGAGGAAAGTCCGGGCTCCATGGAAACACGATGCCGGGTAACACCCGGCGGGGGCAATCCCAGGGAAAGTGCCACAGAAAGCAAACCGCCTGACCTTGCGTCAGGTAAGGGTGAAAGGGTGTGGTAAGAGCGCACCGCGAAATTGGCAACAATTTTGGCACGGTAAACCCCATCGGGAGCAAGACCGAATAGGGGCGGTATTATGGCGAGTTTTCACGCTGTCGCCCGGGTAGGTCGCGCGAGGCGTTTGGTAACAAACGTCCCAGATGAATGGTCATCCGTCTCTTATGAGATAGACAGAACCCGGCTTACACGCCATCTGATGCAATTTGCAGTAAATTTTGCGGTTTGTAGATTTTTGTAATACTCAAATATTCTCAGAAAAGAACAAACCGTGAATATTTATGGTGTTTTTGCTTGTGTATAGCTGCGCTTTATCTACAATTACCATAGTTAGTGTTTAAATTAAATAAAATTACTAAATTTAGTATATTGAGAAGCCATAGTAATAATCTATCTTTTACCAATAGTTTTACTTTAGAATTGTTGACTTCCCATAAAATACCATGATATCCCATTATATCCCATGTAGAAGGCGTGGGTGCCCTTTACCGTGCATTTTAATTTTAGGGCAACATGGAGGTTAGGAATCATGGCTCTGTTCTTCTCAGAACAGACAAACCGGGTGGACAAGAAAGGTCGGGTATCGGTCCCAGCCCAATTCCGTTCAGCCTTAGGCGAGGCGCTCACTCTGGGCGTCGCGGCTTTTCCTGCCTTTTCCCTGGACAAGGAAGCGATCGAAGTTTGGCCGATAGCCAGACTGGAACAATTGCAGGACAGCCTTGACCGCAACTATGACCGATTTAGCGAGGATCAAAAAAGTTTAGCGTTGCTCATTTTTGCAGAGGCCCGACAATTGTCCTTTGACGACACGGGCCGTGTCATGTTGCCCAAAGTCCTATTGAACACTGCTGCCATATCAGAAGAGGCATTGTTTGTTGGCCAAGGGCGCACCTTCCAGGTTTGGAATCCAAAACGGTATGCCCCCCATAAAACATCAATAGAGAAACGTGCGGCAAATGGCGAAATGAGCCTGACGGTCTTTCCCACAATTGAAGGGGCTGGCTCATGAGCGCAACGCACACTCCAGTCATGTTAAATGAAATGTTAAATGCACTCAGGCCTGATAACGGCGACACCATTGTCGATGCCACCTTTGGAGTCGGCGGCTATAGCCGTGCGATTCTTGAGGAAGCCGACTGTTCGCTTTGGGCCATTGACCGGGATCCAGCGGCTATTAAACGGGCCGAAGCAATTTCCAGTGATAGGTTCACAGTTGCACGGGGCACCTTTGGGCAAATGGACGCCCTGTTAGCTAAATATGGAGTGTTCCAAGTTGACGGGATCGTGATGGATTTGGGAGTCTCATCACCGCAGTTGGAAGAAAAATCGCGCGGATTTTCGTTTCGTCATGACGGCCCTCTAGACATGCGCATGGCCTTACAAGGACCAACGGCTGCGGACTTTGTCAACGCAGCAGACGAAGATTGTTTAGTTAAGATTATTCGGACACTCGGCGAAGAACGATTGGCCCGACGCATCGGCAAAGCCATTGTAGCCGCCAGATCTGAAAACCCTATTAAACGAACGGGACAATTGGCCAATATAATTCGGCGTGTCGTACCCAAAGCAAAAGACGGACTTGACCCGGCTACCCGCACCTTTATGGCCTTACGTCTCCACATCAATAATGAGCTTGGTGAATTGGATCGCGCACTTATCGCTGCAGAGCAATTGCTTGCACCCGGGGGACGGCTTGTTATTGTCGCCTTTCATTCTTTAGAAGACCGACGGGTAAAAAGGTTTTTCGACGAACGTACCGGCTACAGTAATCGACCATCGCGTCACGCACCGCAGCAACAATCTCTATGCCAACCATCATTTTCCCAGGCGAGGAGACGTCCTTTAAAACCAACTCCAGCAGAAATCGCCTCTAATCCGAGAGCACGTTCTGCAAGATTGCGGGCAGCCTGGCGCACGGCGTCAGCTCCGTGGCACACCAAGCCCTCCGACGCGCACAAGGGAGCTGCAGCTTGAAAGCTCTTAGTCTCACCGTTTGGCTCACCTTGGCCACAATAACTAGCTACGCGATGTTTCATATTACTTTTGAAGTAGAACGGCTGGAGGGAGAGCTCCGCGATGTCAAGGAACTAACCGAGAGAGAAAAAGACGAAATTCATCACCTCAGAGCCGAGTGGAGCTACCTCAACCGCCCCAACCGGCTAGCCGGGTTAGCTAAGAAATGGCTGCCAAGCTGGGCACCACCAAAAACTAATCAAATTACCCGCATGGATCAGTTGTTAGAAAAGATTTCCGCGTCTGGTTCAGCAGCTTCCGAAAAAGCGGCACATATTGCGAAAACAGAGCACCATTTAAAAAAGCCAGAAAGGCATCGCTATGCAAAACAGTAACAAGCGCAAAGGTTATCCCTTTATTCGTTCAGGAGACATTAATAAATCCGCCGGCTCTAAAAGAATCAATTAATCATATCGTCCATTCCATGCCGCGATTGAAACCGGGCGTACACGCTTGCTCATCACCGCAACCATTCTAGGCTTTACCTTTATTGCTGTTGGCGCAAAAGTCGTCGACCTGGCGACATTACAGGATAGCCAAAAAACTGCAAAAAAACAATTTGTTACTCAGCCTGGTAATGTCGCACGAGCTGATATAATTGATCGAAATGGCAATATAGTAGCGACCAATCTATCAATGGCTTCACTATTCGCCGACCCTCGCAATATTTTGGAACCGAATAAGGCTGCTAGACTTCTAGCAAAAACGCTGCCCGGCCTCGACCGGAAAAAAATAACTGCTCTTTTGAAACGCAAACGCAAATTTGTCTGGATTAAACGCCACCTCACCCCCCGACAGCAACAGGAAGTCAATCAACTGGGCATTCCCGGATTAGATTTCCGCCGCGAGCACAAACGCTTTTATCCCCACGGCGCTTTAATGGCGCATTCTTTGGGTTATGTGGACATCGACAATCGAGGCATTGCCGGTATTGAGAAATATTTCAACAGCAGACTAGAAAACGATCGAGAGCCGCTTAAACTCAGCCTGGATTTACGTGTTCAGCACAAACTAAGAATTGCTTTGGCGGAATCCATGTACCGCCACCGTGCTGCCGGTGCGGCTGGCATTGTTATGGATGTCACGAATGGCCAGGTAATCGCGATCGTTTCCGTGCCGGATTTCGATCCCAACAATCCGAGCAAAGTATCAACTGGGCGACGTTTTAACAGAGCGAGCCACGGCGTATATGAGCTTGGTTCAACATTCAAAATCTTGACGGCAGCAATTGCATTGGATGCAGGGATAGTATCCCTCCGCAACGGCTATGACGCGACCAGGCCTATCAAAATTTCAGGCTTCACAATTAATGACCATTACGGCAAACGTCGTTGGCTCTCCGTGCCTGAGATATTTATTTATTCTTCCAATATTGGCGCCGGTCATATGGCGCTTGATATCGGTGCCAAAATGCAAAAATCCTATTTAGGCAGGTTGGGACTTTTGCATCGTGCAGCGATAGAGCTACCCGAAGTTGGTACGCCAATCGTGCCAGGTAATTGGCGCCGAACACAAACTGTAACTATCTCGTTTGGGCACGGTATTTCAGTAAGCCCGCTTCAGCTAACAGCTGCCATTGCAGCGTCGGTCAACGGTGGAATTTTTCATCAGCCTACCGTTGTCGAAACCAGCCATAATAAAAATGGCAAACGAGTCTTTACCGAAGCAACTTCCAGAAAAATGCGACAATTATTGCGTCTGTCCGTGCTTGAAGGAACGGGCAAAGCAGCCGCAGCGCGGGGCTATCTGGTCGGCGGTAAAACTGGCAGTGCCGAGAAAAGAGGCGCTAATGGGTATGACAAAGACCTGCTGATCTCATCGTTTGTTGGCGTTTTCCCAATTATCAAACCTCGCTATGCAGTATTCGCCATGATAGACGAACCAGTAGGTACGAAAGAAACCCAATTTCACACTACCGGCGGCTGGGTTGCAGCCCCAATTGTTGGAAAGGTGATTCAACAAATCGCCCCCATCTTGAACGTTGTGCCGATCGACGAAAATACACCGTCCATACGTAAGGCACTGACCATACGATCTTATAAGCCAACGCCGGAGGCACGCACGCTTGCGTCTTTCAAAGCTCATTAACAAAGGAACAAGCACACTGAGGCAGGACTGGACAAATGTCGAGATTAAAGGTCTTAGCGCGGACAGCAGAAATGTCCGGCCAGGATATCTATTTGCTGCGATTCCGGGGAACCTCGCCGACGGTCGAAATTATATCGACGCTGCTATAGCTGCCGGTGCCAGTGCAATCCTCGCACCCACGGGTACCAAACAACCTATTTCTAATGAAAACATTCCTTTTATAACCGACATCAACCCCAGGCAACGCTTAGCACATATGGCCGCACGATTTTTCGGCAAGCAGCCAGAGAACGTGGTCGCGGTTACCGGCACCAACGGCAAGACGTCCGTCGCGCATTTTGCACAACAACTTTGGACACTGGCCGGAGCAAAAGCCGCAAGCCTTGGCACTCTGGGAGTTACGGGGCCAGGATACCCGGCACGCGGCGGCCTTACGACACCGGGCCCGGTTGCTCTGCAAAAAACATTATCGGACTTAAAGGTCGATCAATGCGACCATCTATGCATAGAGGCCTCTAGCCATGGGCTCGATCAAAACCGAATCGACGGTGTCAGAATAAAGGCTGCTGCCTTCACTAATTTAAGCCGTGATCATCTTGATTATCATAAAACATTTAATGCATATCGGGATGCTAAATTTCGACTGTTCCGCGAGCTTCTCTGCGAAGGAGGAACAGTTGTTGCTAATGCTGAAACCAATGAGGCAGAAACTCTCCAACAAATTGCCAACAATCGTTCTCTCAAATTCATTTCATATGGCCTGGACGTTGGTGATATTTGCTTGGAGAGCCGCAAGCTTACCCCAAACGGTTGGTCGCTCAAACTTCGTGCGTTTAATACATTATATGAGGCAGAGCTCTCGCTGCCCGGCGCCTTCCAAATTGTGAATATAATAGCAGCGATGGGGCTTTTACATGCCTGTGGCGCAGCAATTTCAGAGCTGGTTGCCCTACTCCCGAAATTAAAAAGCGTGCCGGGACGCATGCAAAAGGTTGGTATAACTGCCGCAGGGGGTAAGGTGTATGTAGATTACGCCCACACTCCCGATGCACTCAACACGGCTTTACAATCCGTCCGTCTACACACTGTTAACAAGCTTGTGGTGGTATTTGGATGTGGCGGAGACCGAGACCGTGGAAAACGCCCTCAAATGGGCACAATTGCGTGCAATCTTGCGGACACTGCCATCATTACTGACGACAATCCCAGAAGCGAGAATCCCGCAATGATACGTAGTGAAATTATGGCCGCCTGTAATGATGCAACAGAGATTGCTGACCGTGAACAAGCGATCAAGACAGCCATAGGCCTAATAGGCCCCGGTGATACACTCGTTATCGCAGGCAAAGGACACGAAACCGGACAGACAATCGACAACAAGGTATACCCTTTCGACGATTTTGAAGTCGCATCTGCCGCACTTAGAGAAACCAAATGATGCCGCTTTGGAACCATAGTGAAGCCGCCCAAGCATGCAATGGTGCCGCTAAAGGCAAATGGATCGCCCACGGCATATCCATTGATAGCCGTACTATCTCACAAGACGACTTATTTGTTGCCATCAAGGGTCCGAATGCTGACGGTCACGACTACGTAAAATCGGCATTAAACGCCGGTGCATCAGCGGCGATGGTCTCAGAAATTCGACCGGATTGGCCAACGAATATCCCGCACTTATTAGTCAACGATACCGATATAGGGCTAAATGCATTGGCTCAATGCGCTCGCGACCGAATTGCTAAAACGGCCAGCATTTTTGGTGTTACCGACAGCGTCGGAAAAACCGGCACGAAGGAGGCATTGCGCTATATCCTTTCTCAACAAGGGTCCACAATCGCCACCCAAGGCAATTTAAACAATCAGTGGGGCTTGCCACTTAGTCTTGCGCGCATGCCGGCTGATACAATTTACGGTATCCTTGAGGTCGGCATGAACCATGCTGGTGAAATCCATAAGCTATCGAAAATTCTCCGACCGCATATTGCCATCATCACAACCATCGAGCCTGTCCATATGGAATTCTTCGATTCTGTCGAAGACATAGCCGACGCAAAAGCAGAAATCTTCGACGGCATGGCGCCCGACGGAATCGCCATTCTCAATCGCGAGAATCCGTATTTTGATAGATTGCAAAGTCGGGCAATCGAGAAGAAATTGAACCGCATAATCAGTTTCGGCGATCACGCCGATGCGGAGGCGCGCATCATTGATTGCAAGCTTGGCGCATCATTCAGTGACATTCAGGCTGATATTTGCGGCGAACATCTTAAGTATCGCCTAGGCACACCGGGCAAGCATTCGGTTGTCAATAGCCTTGCCGTTCTTGCCGGGGTGAAAGTCGCAGGTGGCGACGTGGCCGAAGCAGCGCTTGCTTTAGCCGACATCAAAGCCCTTAAAGGCCGAGGCCAACAGAGGCTGATAACTTATGGCAGCGGAACGTTTAGGCTTATCGACGAAAGTTATAATGCCAGTCCGGCATCTATGCGTGCCGCATTTCAAGTCTTAAAAAACGCAACGCCAGCGCAAAACGGTAGACGCATCGCCGTACTAGGCGACATGCTAGAACTTGGGAGCGAAGCGGACACCATTCATGCCGCACTCGCAAAAGATATTTCCTCAGCGAGGATCGACATTGCAATTCTAGCGGGTAACCACATGGCCGCACTTTGCAAAGCGCTCCCGAAATCAGTTGCCGCCGAACACGGCACAACTAGCGAAACCATTCTGCCAGTCGTTATCAATACTGTACGTCCTGGTGACGTCGTCACGGTCAAAGGGTCCCTCGGTAGCCGTATGGCCCTGATTACGGCGGCTTTGGCCGCCTTAGACGATACGAAGGGAGCGGCAAATGCTGTATAATTTCCTCGCACCGCTCGCCGATGACTTCGGCCCATTGAACCTTTTTCGTTACATAACGTTTCGGACAGGCGGTGCCATTATGACGGCGCTCATTATCAGCTTTATCTTTGGTCCCTCTATCATCAGTTGGCTCAAGCTTCAGCAAGGCGGCGCATCGAATATCCGTGAGGACGTGCCCGAAGGGCACTTGAAAAAAGCCGGCACGCCGACGATGGGCGGCTTTTTGATATTGCTGGCGATTTCTTTCAGCACACTTTTATGGGCGGATTTGGGCAACGGCTATGTTTGGATTGTACTTTTAGTCACCATGGGCTTTGGCATGATCGGTTTCGCGGACGATTATATGAAATTGACCGGTCGCGGGTCGAAAGGCTTGCAAGGACGAACAAAGCTTATTCTCGAGTTCGCCGTCGCCGCTCTTGCCGCCTATTGGGTCGCCTCAATCACCCCCGATCCATTGGCAACCGGCCTGACCATTCCGTTTTTAAAGAACGTGCTTATTGATCTCGGCTGGGTATTTTTGCCTTTCGCCGTATTCGTCATGGTCGGCTCTTCAAATGCAGTTAATTTAACCGACGGCCTCGACGGATTGGCAATCGTGCCGGTTATGATTGCGGCCGCCTGTTTCGGCTTTATTGCCTATCTGGTCGGCCATTCAGTCTATTCCGGTTACCTGCAAATTCACCATTTGCCGGGCACCGCTGAACTATCAGTGTTTTGCGGCGCATTGGTCGGAGCAAGTCTCGGTTTCCTGTGGTTTAACGCGCCGCCGGCCATGGTTTTCATGGGTGATACCGGCTCCCTAGCCGTGGGTGGTGCGCTTGGCGCGATAAGCGTAGTCACCAAACACGAACTGGTACTGGCGATTATAGGTGGCCTCTTCGTCCTCGAGACCGTTTCGGTGATCGTCCAGGTAGCCTCCTTCAAGCTCACAGGAAAACGGGTCTTCGCTATGGCTCCACTACATCATCATTTTGAGAAAAAAGGCTGGGCCGAATCGACCATTGTTATTCGCTTTTGGATTATTGCGTCGATTCTGGCGCTGATTGGCCTCGCCACACTGAAACTTCGTTGACGGGAATAATATAAACCACATGATCGACCTATCCGCTTATAAACACAAAACTATCGCCGTGATGGGGCTTGGTAAATCAGGCCTGGCCACTGCGCGCGCATTGATAGCGGCACAAGCACAGGTGTGCGCATGGGACGATTCCGAAAGCGCGCGCGCCGAGGCCGGCATACCCATTGTTGACTTGAGTGGGCAAAACTGGCTCAAAACCGACTCTTTGGTTTTGAGCCCCGGCATTCCTCATACCTATCCGAAAGCCAATCCAATTGCAGCAGCCGCCAAAGCCGCAAAATGCCCAATCATCGGGGATGTCGAATTATTGGTGCAATCCAGACAGAACGCCACGATCATTGCGATTACTGGTACTAACGGAAAATCCACAACCACCGCTTTAATAGGTCATATCCTTAAGACAGCCAACCGTGAAATTGCGGTAGGCGGCAACCTCGGCAAACCCGTTTTGGATTTCCCGGCGCTCAAGCCTGACGGCTTCTACGTTTTAGAGCTTTCCTCGTATCAATTGGAGCTAACCCCATCACTTGATGCTACGGTCGCGGTTCTTCTTAACATCAGCCCGGATCATTTGGACCGGCATGATGGCATGAACGGTTACATCGCAGCGAAACGCCTGATCTTCAAAAACCAAAAGGCTGAGGACACCGCCATTCTCGGCATTGACGAACCCGAAAGCACCAAAATATTCCAGGAATTAGTCGCCAAAAACAATCAATACAGCGTCCCGATTTCAGGCCATCAATCAGTGAAAGGCGGTGTTTATGTGGTTGACTGCGTTCTGTACGATGACCGCAATGGCTTAAAAAGGCCCATCACCTCGTTGGAACGTATAGAAACATTACAAGGCGACCATAACGCTCAGAACGCAGCCGCTGCTGCGGCAGCTTGCTTTATGGTCGGCCTCGACGCTACCGAAATTGCCACCGGGATTGAGACCTTTCCCGGGCTTGCGCATCGTCAACAGCTGGCTGCGATCATCGATGGCATCCGATATATAAACGATAGCAAAGCCACAAATACTGATGCAGCCTCTCATGCTCTAGGCAGCTATAAAACAATTTATTGGATTGCAGGTGGCCTTGCCAAGGAAGGTGGGCTCAGCACCCTGAGTGATTGTTTTCATAATATTCGGCATACCTTCCTCATCGGCGAAGCGGAAGAAACATTCGCAAAAGAATTAGAAGGACGATTACCGTTCTCCCGTTGCAGTACGCTCGAACAAGCCATCCACCAAGCCCATCGGCTCGCCCAACAAGAGCGTCGAACCGATGCCGTCGTAATGTTGTCGCCAGCTTGCGCATCATGGGATCAGTTCCCCAATTTTGAAGCACGCGGGGCAGCATTTTGTCGCCAAGTCGCTCAATTGCCGGGCACCGCACGCGAGGTTTTTTGGGATGGCCAAATAGAGAGGGCTGCCTAATGCCAGCGATTGCACGCAGCGACACATCGGTATTGGGCCAATGGTGGTGGACAGTAGATCGGTGGTCTTTACTTGCAGTAATTGCGTTGGCCGCCTTTGGCGTTCTGCTCGCTGCCTCTGCCAGCCCAGCAGTCGCGGAACGGCTTCGTCTAGAACCTACTTATTTCCTGAAACGCCAAGCTATGTTTCTCGCTCCAGCTATTATCTTAATGTTTACTGTTTCACTCTTCTCGCCAGTCCAAGTTCGACGACTTGGAGTTCTTTTATTTATTTTCTCGTTGGCTTTAATGGTTTTTGCATTGTTCATTGGCACAGAAATCAAGGGTGCTCGACGCTGGATTAGTATTGCTGGGTTCTCACTACAACCATCTGAGTTTGCCAAACCCGGCTTTGCAATCTTCGCAGCCTGGATGTTTGCAACCGGCAAACTACGCGGAACATTTCCCGGCACTAAAATTGCCGGCCTAGGTTTCTTACTAGTAGCCCTCCTTCTGCTTGCCCAACCGGACCTCGGACAAGCAGTTGTTATAACGGTGATTTGGTTCACCCAATGGTTTCTCGCAGGCTTACCAATGATCTTTGTGGCTGGCATCGTAGTATTAGGCTTACTAGGATTGGTCGGAGCCTATTTCATGCTCCCACACGTTGCCAGTCGAATTGATCGATTCATCGACCCCAAATCTGGCGATACCTACCAAGTGGACAAAGCCATGGAAGCCTTCACTAATGGTGGTTTATTCGGAACCGGTCCCGGCGAGGGCATGGTGAAAACACGTCTACCCGACGCGCATGCAGATTTCATTTTCGCTGTAGCCGGCGAAGAATTTGGACTAATTGCCTGCTTAGTTCTCGTTCTGACTTTTGCCTTTGTGGTACTACGCGGGTTCTTCCGCCTAATGCACGAAACCGATTTATTCGTTGTGCTAGCGGCTGCCGGCCTACTCGTCCAATTTGGTATTCAAGCCTTCATTAATATGGGGTCTACCATCAATTTGATGCCAACAAAAGGAATGACATTACCTTTTGTATCTTATGGTGGGTCATCGCTTTTCGCACTTGCAATTGGCATGGGAATGGCTCTAGCCCTTACACGTGAACGACCACAGGGGGTATCATGAGTACTCCCAAGCAAAACCGGGGGAAATTAGCGATTCTTGCTGCCGGTGGCACGGGCGGGCATTTGTTCCCTGCTCATGCGCTCGCTAACGAGCTGCAAAACTATGATATCGCGCTAGCCTTGATAACCGATCGTCGTGCCGCAGGCATTAAAGGGGCACTCGCTAATATCGACGTGCATAGAATTAGCGCATCAGGCATCAGCGGGAGAAACGTCTTTCGCCGCATTATCGCAACACTCAACCTAGCAATCGGCTTCCTTGAGGCAACGCTTTTATTATGGCGCCTTAAACCCGATGTAGTGATTGGATTTGGTAGTTACGCATCAGTACCAACCGTCGCTGCTGCAGCATTTTTAGGGTTCCGTACAATAATCCATGAACAGAATGCTATTTTGGGGCGTGCTAATCGATTTTTAGCGCCTGGCGTAACTCGAATCGCAACGGCTTTTGAATTCGCGGCCAACTTGCGCGCAAAAGATAGGCAGAAAGCGATCTGGACTGGAAATCCAGTGCGTCAGGAAATTATCGCACTGTCAGAAAGACCCTACCCGCAAATAGAAGCAGGTGGCACCATCCACATTCTGGTCTTCGGCGGCAGCCAGGGGGCCACGGTGTTTTCCGAGGTAGTTCCTAAAGCGTTGGCCTTATTGCCCGAACAAGAACGACAAAGACTGCGCGTCGTTCAACAATGCCGAGAAGAAGATATCGAAGACGTGAAATCTAAATACTTTGATTTCCATATTACAGCAGAGCTATCTCCATTCTTCGATGATATAGCGGAGCGTATTAGCGTCGCACATTTGGTAATTTGCCGTTCCGGCGCGTCAACACTTGCCGAGATTGCCACGGCCGGACGGCCAGCAATCCTTGTACCATTTCCTCATGCCACTGATGACCATCAAACACGCAATGCGCAGGGCCTCTGCGATGCCGGCGGCGGCTGGATGATTCCACAAGACGCATTTACTCCCGAAACTCTAGCTAATCGGCTCACCTCACTATTTTCCATCGACAGCACCTTAACCTCCGCTGCGAAGTGCGCCACAAAAATAGGCATGTCCGAAGCAGCTCAGAAGCTAGCAAAGCTTGTCATGAGTACACTGAGCGCAGAGCAGGACAATAACGATAAAGCAACCAAGGGAATTGCTGCATGACCGTAATGCCACTTTCCATCGGCCTCATCCATTTTGTGGGCATTGGCGGCATTGGTATGTCAGGCATCGCAGAGATTCTGCATAATCTAAAATACCAAGTACAAGGCAGCGATATCTCGGAAAGCGCCAATGTGAAACGCCTCGCCACTCTCGGTATAAATGTTCAGATTGGCCACAAACCTGAAAATGTTGCCAACGCATCAGTCGTCGTTGCGTCTTCAGCTATTCTCGCGGAAAACCCAGAAATTATTGAGGCACGCAGCCGACGTATTCCTGTTGTCAGGCGTGCAGAAATGCTTGCGGAATTGATGCGCCTTAAATCTTCTATAGCTGTAGGAGGCACCCACGGCAAAACCACAACGACGTCGCTGATTGCATCAGTCCTTGATGGTGCCGGTTTCGACCCAACGGTTATAAACGGCGGCATCATTAATGCGTATGGTACGAATGCGCGTCTAGGCGATAGCGAGTGGATGGTCGTCGAAGCCGATGAGTCGGACGGATCATTCATACGCCTTCCGGCCACAATAGCTATCATCACCAATTTAGACCCGGAACATTTGGATTTTTATGGCGACTTCGAGACTGAAAAAGCAGCATTCCGTAGGTTTGTGGAAAACATTCCGTTCTATGGTTTTGCCGTGGCTTGTATCGATCAGGCAGAAGTCCAAACACTAATCGGCCAAATTACAGACCGAAGGCTTGTGACCTACGGTTTGAGTCCCCAAGCAGAAGTTCGCGGAGTCAATTTAAAGCCAGGGCCGGGCGGCATCTCTTTCGACGTGGAAATCAATAAATGCGAAACAGCAAAACACGTCATTACTGGATTTCGCTTGCCAATGTTCGGTGAGCATAACGTTTTGAATGCGCTCGCCACAATTGCCGTTGCTATCGAAATGAATATTGGCGATGCCGTCATCACTAACGCACTGGCGCACTTTGAAGGTGTCAAAAGGCGTTTTACTAAAGTAGGGGAGGCCGGAGGTGTAACCATAATCGATGATTACGGCCATCACCCAGTCGAAATTAACGCTGTTCTTAAGGCGGCGCGCTCCGCAACACAGGGCAAAGTTATCGCAGTAATTCAGCCTCACAGATATAGCCGTATACAAAACCTATTCGAAGAGTTTTGCGTTTGCTTCAATGATGCTGACACAGTGATCGTTTCAGAGATTTACGCCGCCGGCGAAGACCCTATACCAGGTATTAACCAAGAAGCACTGATAAACGGCCTTACCTCTCATGGCCATCGCAATGTTCTAGCACTTACAGAACCCGATTGCTTGGCTAGTTTGGTGCATTCGGAGACTAATACTGGGGACCTGGTAGTTTGTCTCGGTGCGGGCAGCATCACCTCTTGGGCAAATGCCCTCCCTGATCAATTGGCTATTTGCCAAAAACTCAAAAAAGAGGCGAGCTAATGGCCCCCATCACCCGCCGTAAACATCAAGATCTATTTGAACGATTGCCCTCTGTCCGCGGAGAAATGAAATTCAATGAAAATATTGCTCGTTATGCCTGGCTTCGAGTTGGCGGCCCTGCAGAAATCCTATTCCGACCGGCGGATTTGGAAGATTTACAAGATTTTCTGCACAAAACTCCAACAGACATTCCGGTCACCGTTATCGGCGTCGCATCCAATCTTCTGATTCGCGATGGTGGGGTTCCGGGCATTGTTATCCAGCTCCGAAATGAGTTCAATAAAATTACCATAGACAAAGACACCATTAAAGCAGGCGCCGGTGCACTTGATATCAATGTGTCTCGCTTCGCATTGGCAAACGAACGGAGCGGATTAGAATTTTTATCCGGAATTCCTGGCACTATTGGCGGAGCCTTGCGCATGAATGCTGGCGCATATGATCGTGAAATCGCACACGTACTAATTACAGCCGAAGCCATCGACCGCGATGGAAACATCCACACAGTGGGCGTTGACGAACTTGGTTTCAGTTATCGTAATTCGAAAGCCCCAACAGACTGGATATTTACCAACGCTACATTGTACGCCGAACCAGGCGATAAAGATTCTATCATCCGGAAAATGGACGAAATTACTGCCGCGCGCGAAACAAGCCAACCTATAAGAAGCCGAACTGGTGGCTCTACTTTTAAAAACACTGCGGAGGGAAAAGCATGGGAATTGATCGACGACGCCGGCTGCCGAGGCCTTCGTGTGGGAGATGCCCAAGTATCTCAACACCATTGTAACTTTCTCATCAATCTCGGCCACGCATCCGCTAATGACATCGAAAGGTTAGGTACGGAAGTACGCCGGCGAGTACACGAAAAGTCTGGCATCATGCTGCAATGGGAAATTGATCGTATTGGCCTCACAGAAAAAGAGGCCGCCTCATGAATAAGCATGTGGCGGTTTTAATGGGCGGATGGTCCGAAGAGCACGATGTCTCAATGGATAGTGGTAGGGCGTGCGCGACGGCCTTACGCAAATGTGGATATCAGGTGACCGAGATAAACCTCACCCGTGATTTAAAACAACTGCTGGAGGCCTTCAAGCCACGCCCAGATGTAGTATTTAATGCATTGCATGGACGCTATGGAGAAGACGGCACCATGCAAGCCGTTCTCGATATATTAAAAATTCCCTACACCCATTCAGGCCTGCTGGCATCTGCAATTGCAATGGACAAAGTTCAGGCAAAAAAACTACTCGCTAATGCGGGCATACCAAGCCCAGCGGGCACTGTCGTTACCCGAGAGGATTTAGAGAATGGCCTGCCTTTAGAACCGCCTTGCGTTATCAAGCCCGTGAACGAGGGTTCCAGTTTGGGAGTGCAAATTTTACAAGACAGGGATACCACGCTGGATATCAGCCTATGGTCCGAAGGACAAAAACTACTCGTAGAAAAATTTATTCCGGGCCGCGAACTAACTGTAGCTGTCATGGGCGATAGAGCACTTGGCGTGACAGAACTTGAACCAAAATCAGGATTTTACGATTACGAGGCTAAATATACGGATGGAAAAACAAAGCATGTGTGCCCGGCGATAATCGATGAGAAAATCGCCGGAGAGGCTATGCGATTTGCCGAACGTGCTCATCACACACTCGGATGCAGCGGCGTAACCCGCTCAGATTTTCGCTACGACGATACCGGCGGAGAACCCGGGAAATTATATATGCTCGAAATAAACACTCAGCCAGGCATGACGTCTTTGTCGCTTGTGCCTGAGCAAGCAGCAGTAGCTGGCATAAGCTTTGAGGCGCTTGTGGATTGGATGGTCGGCCAAGCGGGATTTGAACATTGAAACCTGACATTAACCAGAAACCGACCAAAAATATTGACGATTCTAAAACATCCGGGATGCGCCGTGCAATTATGGTGCGGCTAAAGGCAAAGCCGATGTTAATCGCTATCGCCGCTCTCGTTGCTATTATGAGCTGTGGCGCAGGCATAACCGTTATCTACGCTATGGATGCGGGTAAGTCCGTCTTCGCAAATATCGAAAAAATTTCCCATGACATTGCAGCGGCGTTGGGCCTCACTGTTAGCGAGGTTCTTGTCACCGGAAGAATAGAAACGCCGCGTAGTAAATTACTAGCGGCTCTTGATGTTCGACGGGGTGACCCGATTCTCGGTTTCGACCCCCATAAAGCCCGTGAAAAACTCCTCAATATCGGCTGGATCGCAAATGTGGAAGTCCAGAGACGCCTGCCCAATATAATATTTATCCGCATAACGGAGCAAAAACCTGCTGCAATTTGGCAGCATAATGGGCAATTCAAACTGATCGGCCGCAACGGTGTCATAATTAGCGACCAAGTAATTAGCCGTTATAAAGATTTAAAAATTCTTGTTGGTGAGGATGCGCCTTCTAACGCCGCCGCCTTAATCAAAATGTTAGAAAATGAGCGCGACCTATTGTTGTGGGTGAGCCATGCTACACGCGTGGGGGCGCGGCGCTGGAATATTCTCTTAAAACAAGGGATTGATATTCAGCTACCCGCTGAATCGCCAAGCAAAGCCTGGAAGTATTTAGCGGATTTGCAGCGTGAATATCAGTTACTGCAGCAACGTATTCGTGCAATCGACCTGCGAGTGCCCAACCGCCTAACCATTCAAATTTTTGAAAAGCCCGGCGCCCTTAGCACCGGCGAAGAAACCTAAACCTATGTTGCCTCAATACGGGATTAAAAGGAGTTAACTAACCTTGGCACAGGATGACATCATCGCCGCACTGGATATTGGTAGTAGTAAGATCACTTGCTTCATCGCCCAAAACGATCCACTCAACGGCATCCGCGTTCTAGGTATCGGCCACCATGCGAGTGGTGGCGTAAAAGCCGGAAACATTATCGATATGGATTCCGCCGAAGGCGCTATCCGAGCGGCGGTTACAGGCGCCGAAGAAATGGCCGAAACTACCGTTCGCGACATTACTGTCAACATTAGCGCAGGTCAGATGCGGAGCGCCATGAGCGATCATAAAGTACCTATCGGCGGAGCCGCAATCTCCGACATTGACTTGAACAAACTCTTGTTGGAATGCCGTTCTTTCAAAGATGATGATGAGAGTTCGCTGATCCACGCCATTCCCGTTAGCTTTGACGTAGATGGAGAGGCTGGTATCCATGATCCACGGGGACTTCATGGGCGAGAATTGGGTGTTCGTATGCACAGCGTCTCAGTCTCAACGGCGGCCATTTATAACCTCGCAACCTGTATATCCCGCTGTCACCTAGGCTTACGCGACGTCGTCGTAACACCTTATGCGACCGGGCTCGGTTGCCTCGTTGAAGATGAGCTGGATCTCGGAGTCACAGTTATCGATATAGGTGCTGGCACAACGAGTTTCTCTATTTTCTTCGATGGCGCGATGGTTTTTGTCGATTCTATACCGGTTGGTGGATGGCACGTGACAAGTGATATCGCACGAGGCCTATCAACGCCAATCTATCAAGCCGAACGTATAAAAACTCTCTATGGAAGTTGCGAGGGTGTACCCTCGGATGAACGCACCATGATCGCGGTACACCAGATCGGCGAAGAAAATGAAATTGCGCCCGAACAAGTGCCAAAATCCATGCTCACTGGCATCATCGCACCAAGGGTCGAGGAAATACTCGAAATCGTCCGCTCGCACCTTTTAGCCAGTGGCCTGGATAAGGTAGCCGGTCGTCGTGCTGTATTGACCGGTGGCGCTTGCCAATTGGCCGGGATGCCGGAGCTTGCAGCCAAAATTTTAAATAAACAAATTCGTATAGGTCGACCGCGGGGTATTTCCGGATTAGCAGAAGCTATGGATGGACCAGCTTTCTCAGTCAATGCAGGTTTACTCGCCTTCGCTGTCGACGATCAAGGCGAAATACGACAGACCGCAAATAATGAATATCGAACGACAGGCAGCCTATTTGGGCGCCTAGGGGATTGGTTCCGTGAGAATTTTTAATCTCCATCACAAGTTTCGTTCGTCTTCTCCGATTGGCGAAGGCGACGAAATGCCAGCTTCAGCTGGTAAATTCTGGCATTGCAAAATAGAGTGGAGGCTCTGATGACAATCAAGTTATCGATGCCCAGTTCAGAACCAAAACTGACACCAAGGATCACTGTGATTGGTGTTGGCGGCGCAGGTGGAAATGCTGTCAATAACATGATCAACTCGAACCTTGAGGGCGTAGACTTTCTAGTATGTAACACCGATTCTCAAGCACTTGAGCAATCGGTCGCAGAACACAAACTACAACTCGGTGTAACTCTTACCCAAGGGTTGGGTGCAGGTGCGCGACCAGAAGTAGGTAAAGCCGCTGCGGAAGAGGTCCTGGACGATATTCTCGACCGGGTCATCGGCAGCAATATGGTTTTTGTTACCGCTGGTATGGGTGGGGGTACAGGTACAGGGGCCGCGCCTGTCATCGCCCAGGCAGCGCGAGAAAACGGCATGCTAACAGTCGGCGTGGTTACCAAACCGTTTCATTTCGAAGGTGCACAACGTATGCGCATCGCCGAACAGGGAATCGAAGAATTAGCGCAATATGTCGATACTCTGATCATCATCCCCAATCAAAACCTATTCCGTATCGCTAACGAAAAAACTACCTTCGCCGAAGCCTTTAATATGGCTGATGAAGTGCTGAATTCGGGCGTTCGGGGCGTAACCGATTTGATGGTTATGCCTGGCTTAATCAATTTGGACTTTGCAGACATTCGCACAGTCATGAGTGAAATGGGCAAGGCAATGATGGGAACCGGTGAAGCAAATGGCGATAACCGTGCTATTGAAGCGGCTGAATCGGCAATTTCTAACCCGCTACTTGATGATATCACAATGGAAGGCGCGCGTGGTGTCCTGATCAATATAACCGGCGGTCCCGACATCACTCTCTTTGAGGTCGATGAAGCCGCAAATCGTATCCGCCAAGAAGTCGATGAGAATGCTAATATTCTTTTTGGCTCAACCTTTGAGGAATCGATGGAAGGTAAAGTACGGGTTTCAGTAGTCGCAACAGGTATAGAAGCTAATGGCGCAAATAGACCAGTTCTCGAACCACGGCATCTTACCGAGGCGATAGCGCCGGCTAGACCTGATTTAAAACGTGAAACGGTTGATACGGCAGAAACTAAGGCTGAGGCGGTTAAAGAGTTAGGATCGACCCCTATCGAAAAAGCCGTTGCTGCTGCAAAAATGTATGAAGCAGAAGCGGCGAGATCCAAACCTCTCCAGGAGGAGCCCGTAAATACTATTCCAACATTAAATTCTCCGCCCTCTTCAAATATTGGCAAACTGGAAGAAACAGAAGAACTATCCGGACAAGATATGTCACCCGAAACTGCGCAACCAGTTGACGTCGGCCGGGACATCCCGTCACGAGAGCCGTTCATTCCACCGCAACCGGTCGATATAAGCGACATACCCGAACCTAAGGACCATCCGGACCCCTATAACGAAGCCGCTTTTTCAAATACACGGAGCGATTTAAATGCGCCACGCAAGAAAAAACGTCCGAGTTTGTTCAAACGGCTTACTGGGGCGGCTAAACGCGAGGAAGAAGCCAGCGAAAAGGCCACTTTAAAGTCGGTGCCGCCGATTCAAGAACGCCATGAACCTATTTCACCTCCGTTACCGAAGCTTCCGGAGTCAATGGCACCAGCAAAAGAGGAGGCTCAAAAACCGGAAGCCGCCCATGTAGAAAATATTAATCGGGATAACCCCAAGCCTCCAGAACCAACACCTGGGTCAGAATCGATTGCTTTCTTGCATCATGAAGAGGCTAACCAGATGGAGTCGGCGCAGTCTATTTCAGCACCCCAATCAGCGGCACCGCCGCTAGACACATCGTTGCCAGAAACTACATCTTCGAACGATGAATTTCCGCTATCACAAGCGGAGGAAGAAATGCTAGAGATTCCGGCATTTTTGCGACGGCAAGCGAATTAAAGGCTTGAATTAGCTTAGAAAAAGCAATGCCAAATTATGCGGCCGCACTAGATAAATGCGGCCGCATTTTCTTACCAAATTTGACGAAATAAACAGTAATAAAGAGTGATTTGTGGCTAGCCCCCTCTATTGCTAAATACGGCTTCAACAGTCGTTGAAAAGATTGAACACTCACTAATAAATCGCCGGCTATACTGGGGAACCTAGTGGAGTATTACGGACCAATTTCTGAGATTAAACGCACATGTTGCCCTAAGATTCTTCAAAAAACACTTAAGAATCAGATCCATTGCAACGGTATCGGACTTCATTCAGGACATAAAATCTCCATGTCACTGTATCCGGCTGATCCAAATACGGGCATTCTATTTCGCCGTACAGACATTCCTGGCCAGAACGCTACGATCCACGCTCGTTTCGATCATGTTTCGGATACTCGCCTTTGCACGACCCTCAGCAACGAAGCAGGCGTTCAAATTGCGACTGTTGAACATCTCATGGCTGCGCTAGCTGGCTGTGAAATAGATAATGTAATTATTGAAGTGAACGGCATGGAAGTGCCTATCATGGACGGTAGCGCAGAACCATTCGTATTTTTGATTGAATGCGCCGGTACGGTTCATCAAAATGCGGCACGACGGGTATTGCGTGTCAAAAAGCCCGTCTTCATCCTCGAAGGAGGGGCAGAAGCCTCTTTAACACCGGGGAGCGCAGATCAGCCAGCTCTCACCATCGACCTCAACATTGATTTCAATAATGCCGCTATCGGACAACAAAATCTTTCACTGACGATTTCCTCTAGCAGCTTTAAGAGCGAAATTTGCCGTGCTCGAACATTCGGCTTCATGGAGGATGTAGAAGCACTTCGTCAGTCCGGCCTTGCTAAAGGCGGTTCATTAGAAAATGCTGTCGTCATTAGTGGAGGCAACATCTTAAATGAAGACGGGCTGCGTTATAAAGATGAATTTGTCCGCCATAAAATTCTTGATTGTATTGGAGATCTTTATCTTGCTGGCAATCCCTTGGTGGGAACCTTCTCTGGCCACCGTTCGGGACATGATTTGCACAATAAACTGCTGCGCAAACTGTTTGCAGACCCAACAGCTTGGGAAATCATCTCAATGGATGACTATACAGAAGTGCCCATGCAAACCTGGCAGGCCGAAACTTCGCGCGCCATCGCTTAATTCCCCTCCTAATGCATTTGTACTGTCGCTAACGCAAAGCTTAGTAGGCATTACGTAATGGGAATGCTATATAGAGCACCTTGTATAAGCTAATTGCCAGGCAGCGGTTTAAATCAGTATTTGCCGCCTGAAAATGGTGTGATTCCCTAATGATAAAAGATTTTAGTGGTTCCCAATCCTTAAAATACATGCCTCGTATGTCCCTATTCATTGCCTTTTCGTTCCTAGTTGCAGGATGCAGCGATACAATGGATTCAATTTTCGGAAAACCTATAGATGAAAGGCTGACAGCTCCCCGGACAGTCGAGCAAATATATAACGACGCCATGGATCAGCTTCATTCCGGATGGTACGAAACGGCCGCGGAGCAATTCGACGAAGTGGAACGCCAATACCCCTACTCGGCCTGGGCTACCAAATCTCAACTCATGGCAGCCTACGCCCAGTACCTTAAAAACAAATATGATGAAGCCATCATCGCGCTCGACCGCTTTATTGAGTTACATCCGGGTAATCGTGACGTGGCTTACGCTTATTATTTAAAGGCACTCAGCTACTACGAACAAATTTCCGATGTAGGGCGTGATCAGAAAATGACGCAACTAGCCTTAAGTTCACTAAAAGAAGTCACACGCCGTTTCCCCAAGACGAGTTATGCTCGGGATGCGCGCATTAAAGTGGATCTCACAACTGATCATTTGGCAGGGAAAGAAATGGATATCGGCCGCTACTACCAAAGAAAAGGTGAATATCTTGCTGCTATCAACCGGTTCCGACGAATTATCGAGCGCTACCAAACAACCTCACATACTCCGGAAGCTTTGCACCGATTAACTGAATCCTATTTAGCGCTTGGAATTACGGATGAAGCACAAATGGCAGCCGCTGTCCTTGGGCATAATTTTTCGAGCAGCTCATGGTACAAAGACAGTTACGGTCTCTTAGAAGGTAAAAAACTAAAACCTCAGAAGAAAGAAAGCTCGTGGTTGGGTTGGATATGGGATTGGGCGTTGTAGGAATATTACCATGCTAACGGGCCTCAGCATCCGTAACGTCGTTCTAATCGAGAGTCTCAACATCAGCTTTGACAAAGGCCTTACGGTACTCACTGGCGAGACCGGTGCCGGTAAGTCGATTTTATTGGATGCGCTTGGCTTAGCCCTTGGCGCCCGGTCCGATGCACGTCTTCTGCGCCATGGCAGCGATCAAGCAACTGTAGTTGCACAGTTCACACATGAATTCAAACCAGCTGTTAAGTCGCTCCTTAATGATCAAGGGATAGAGATAGAGGCTGAAATTTTGCTACGCCGGATACTAAATGCAGATGGCCGGACCCGAGCCTTTATAAATGATCAGCCAGTAAGCATTGGATTTCTGCGCCAAATAGGCGATGCGCTGGTAGAAATTCAAGGTCAGTTTGACGAACGCGGCCTCATGAATCCTGCTACTCACTGCAGCGTGCTTGATGATTGCGGACAACTTACCAACTATCATAATACAGTGCGCGCTGCCTTTAATAGACTAGAAGATGCACGTATTGCCTTAAGAGACGCCAAATTAGAGGTTGAACGCGCCAAAAAAGATGAGGATTTCTTGCGCCACGCTGCTGGAGAGCTGGACAGCTTAGTGCCTGCGGTCGGAGAGGAAAAAAAACTCTCCGAAAGCCGGCAAATACTGATGAACGCGGAAAAGATCGCAGAGTCTCTAAGTTTGGCATTTGGCGAATTACAAGGTGAAACAGGCGGCGAAAGCCGACTGCGCAGGGCGTTAATGCACCTCAAAAGGGTTCCCGAAAATACCATTGATATCCTCGATAATGCTGCCCAATCGGTCGATCGTGCACTCATAGAAACGGAAGAGGCAATGAACACTATCCAGAATGTCATTTCCGATGTTGATTTGGACGGTAGCCGCCTTGAGGAACTTGAAGACCGGCTGTACGCTCTACGCGACGTCGCGCGCAAACACAAGGTACCAGTAGATGGCCTTCCGGAACTGCGCAAAGAGTTTAATGCCAAACTCTCCCTCATAGAAGATCAATCGGACCAACTTTCTGTTTTGGCGACTGCTGAACGAAAGGCCCGCGAAGCCTATCTGGAACACGCAACCGTTCTCCATACTCTTCGTTCGGAAGCCGGCTCGCGCCTCGATGAGGCCCTCAATATGGAATTACCACCGCTAAAATTGGAAAAGGCGGCATTTCGGACTTTAATCGAAAAACTTCCTGAAGAGAAATGGAGCGAAGATGGAATGGACAACGTCTCATTCTTGATAACTACCAATCCCGGATCCCCGGCAGGCCCATTATCAAAAATTGCATCAGGCGGCGAACTCTCGCGCTTCATGCTAGCGCTTAAGGTTGTAATAGCTGCATCCGGCGGCCCCACCACTTTGGTGTTTGATGAAGTTGATAGTGGTATAGGAGGTGCCACAGCAGACGCGGTTGGTGAGCGGCTCGCCCGCCTAGCAGATAAAATGCAGGTGTTAGTCGTCACACACTCGCCTCAAGTAGCAGCACGCGGCCATATCCATTTACAAGTGGCTAAACATAGCACCGGGATTGAAGATACAGTAACTGAAGTAAATCGTTTGATAGATGACGAACGGCGTGAGGAAGTTGCCCGCATGTTAGCCGGAAAGGAAATTACGGACGAAGCTCGGGCCGCGGCTGATCAGTTAATCCATGGAGAGGGCGGGTGAGTGAGGCAATTATTGCAGTTGAGCTTTTGAACGAAGCGGAAGCCACCCAAGAATTAGAAAGACTTGCAAAGCAGATCGCATATCATGATTTGCGCTATTACCAACAAGACGATCCTGAAATATCTGACGCCAGTTACGACGCGTTAAGACACCGAAATCAAGCTATTGAAACACAATTTCCTCACCTAACTCGCTCCGACAGTCCGAGCGACCGAGTTGGTGCAAGCGTGGCATCGAGATTTCAAAAAGTCGCTCATGCACAACCCATGTTGTCGTTGATCAACGCATTTGGTGACGACGACGTTCACGAGTTTGACTCGCGGGTGAGACGGTTCTTAAACCTGGGCAAGGAAGAACATCTCGATATCGTCGCTGAGCCTAAAATAGACGGGCTCTCGGCGTCTCTTAGATATGAGAAAGGCCAATTGGTACTTGGCGCAACGCGCGGTGACGGTTCTTTGGGCGAAGATATTACCAAAAATCTGCGTACAATCACCGATATTCCCGAAACACTCTCAGGTAATGTGCCCGATATCATCGGAATTCGCGGCGAGGTGTATATGGGAAAAGGTGACTTTTTCGCCCTAAATCAACGACAGGAAGCAGCTGGCGAAAAACCTTTTGCGAATCCTAGAAATGCTGCGGCTGGAAGTTTACGGCAGCTTGATCCAGAAATAACCTCGCAACGCCCTCTGCGTTTCTTTGCATATAGCGCGGGAGAACTATCCAACGCCATAGGCGCAACGCATTGGGAGTTTTTACAATCACTCAAGAAATGGGGGTTTCCTATAAATCCTCTCACTCGCCGGTGTGCTGCAATCAGTAAAGTTTTAGATATCTATCGTGAGATAGGGGAACAAAGAGCTCACCTCGACTATGACATTGATGGTGTTGTCTATAAGATTGATCGACTAGACTTTCAGGATAGGCTTGGCATGGTAAGCCGTGCGCCCAGATGGGCCATCGCTCACAAATTTCCGGCCGAGCAAGCAGAAACCGTCCTAGAAAAAATCGACATCCAAGTGGGGCGCACTGGAGCCCTGACGCCTGTTGCTCATTTGAAGCCGATCACTGTGGGTGGCGTCGTCGTCAGCCGTGCGACGCTGCATAATGAGGATGAGATAGAGCGCAAGGGATTGCGCGAAGGTGATCACGTTATCATCCAGCGTGCTGGTGATGTGATCCCTCAAGTAGTAAGCCCCGTGATCAATAAGCGTGGCCATGAGACAACGCCTTATAATTTTCCAACGGTGTGCCCAGAATGCGGTAGTGTGGCGGTTAGAAAACCAGATGAAGCGGTCCGCCGCTGTACTGGCGGCTTGGTATGCCCAGCCCAAGCAGTAGAACGTCTAAAGCATTTTGTTTCTCGTGATGCCTTCGACATTGAGGGCTTTGGTGCAAAGCATATAGAAACGTTCTATAAAGAAAAAATCGTAAAAACGCCCGCGGACATTTTTCGCCTATCTGACATTAAGAAAAACTTAGAAAAAATGGAGGGATGGGGCTCACAATCCGTCGCCAATTTGATGACCGGTATAGAAGAACGCCGGAAAATTTCCCTTGATAGGTTTATTTACGCACTGGGAATTCGTCAAGTGGGTCAAGCAACCGCAAAGTTACTGGCACGGCATTACAGCTCTCTTCTCAATTTGAGGACCGCAGCAGCAGAAGCCAGTGACCGTAATCACAATGCTTATAAGGATTTAATCAATATAGATGGAATCGGGCCAGCTGTTGTGGATGATATTACGGCTTTCTTTGGGGAGGCTCAAAATCAAACTTTGTTGAATGAATTGGATGCATTGTTGGATATCCAAGAATTTGTAGTCCGAACTACAACCGTGTCACCTGTCAGCAATAAAACTGTCGTCTTTACAGGATCACTAGAAAAAATGAATCGAAACGAAGCCAAAGCCCGTGCAGAGTCCCTCGGTGCAAAAGTAACCGGTTCAGTTTCCAAAAAAACAGATTTTGTGGTGATTGGCACCGACGCCGGCTCCAAAGCCAAAAAAGCCTCTGACCTAGGCATAAAAGTGTTAACAGAGGAGGAATGGCTAAAATTATTGGGCTAACACACGGCACAACCTTAACTATGATAGTATCTTTGGTTAAGATATGACTCGCACAAGCCCCCTTATTGAGTGGCCTCTAGGGTGTTAACGGCTCGGTTGCACTAGACAACCATTGGCGTGTTTTCTCATCAATAATCGGAGAAAGCGTATCGCGAACCCGCGCGTGGTAGCGGTCGAACCATGCAATCTCTGATGACGTCATCAAATTCACATCAACCAGGCGCCGGTCGATTGGCGCTAGCGTCAAAGTTTCGAAACCGTACCAAGTTTTATCTAAATCATTTACCTGATCAGCCTCCGTCACAACAACCAAGTTTTCAATGCGTATCCCATAAGCGCCAGCTTTATAGAAACCTGGCTCATTTGACACAATCATACCAGGACGAAAAGCAATAGCACCGCCTACTTTCGAAATACGATGTGGCCCTTCATGCACACCGAGGTAGGAACCTACGCCATGGCCTGTACCGTGATCGTAATCCAATCCCACGTCCCATAACGGTCGTCTCGCCATTGAATCAATTTGACTCCCAGTAGTACCTGCAGGGAATTGCGCAGATGCAACAGCAATATGTCCCTGCAAAACACGAGTAAACCTATCTTTCTGTTCAGCCGATGGGCTGCCACCATTCGACAACCCAATGTAAACGGTTCGAGTTACATCCGTCGTCCCATCCAAGTATTGACCACCAGAATCAACCAAATATAATTCACCTGGTAAAAGCTTACGGTTTGTCTCGTGCGTAACCGTATAATGGACAATCGCGCCATTGGAACCAGCACCCGAAATCGTCCGGAAACTCAAATCTTGGATCAAATCACCTGCCTCTCGACAGGATTGTAGGTGGCGAGCTGCATCAAGTTCCGTCAGTTCACCTCCGGGACCTTCGTGATCAAGCCAACAGAGGAATCTCGTCAGTGCTGCGCCATCACGTAAATGAGCGGAGCGCATTCCTGCCACCTCCACAGTATTTTTACAAGCACGCGGCAATGCACAAGGGTCTTCACCATGAACGACGACCCCCCCGCTCTGCTTCAACTTCGAAACCATGTAGGCTGGTGTAAGAGATCTATTTAAACGAACTGTCCTAGATTGGGCGCCGAGTTCACTCAATGCGTCACCGATTTCTTCTATAGCCTCAACCGAGACCCCATCGTCCAATGTGCCAGCAAGCCCCGGACTCAGTTTTCGAGCGTCAATAAACCAACGAAGGTTACCCGAGCTCAATAAAATTGCATAGGACAATGCTAATGGCGTGTAAGGAACGTCACCACCACGAATATTCAACAACCATGCCACAGACTCAGGCGCAGTAATAAGGGCAGCATCCTCATTGGCTTCGCCCAACGCTTTTGCAATATCTTTCCGTTTTTCATCCGCATTTTTACCCGCGTAAGAAATGTCATGCGAAACAACAGGTGCCATAGGTGCTACTGGCTGATTGACCCAAATCGCATCGATGGGATTGATATCCACGGGAACAAGTCGCGCCCCCACACCTTCCACCGCTTTCTGATAATGCGTACGTACCATATCTGATAACAACCAAGGGTCAAAACCTAGCCGCGATCCGGCGCAGAGATTTTCGCCCACCCATTTCCAAGGTGGGTTATCCATGATGTGCTGCGGATTAAATGTTCTAGTATTAACCTGATCACAAACTTGAAGCGTATAGCGCCCATCAACGAAAATTGCGGCAGTCTCTTTCAGTACAATTGCGGCTCCAGCGGAGCCAGAAAAACCAGTGAGCCACTTAAGACGCTCGGCCCGTACCGGCACAAATTCACCCTGAAATTCATCTGTCCTAGGAACAATAAAACCATCCAACTCTAACTCATCAAGTTTTTGGCGCAATCTATCGACGCGCTCCCTCGGAGCTGGGCCCGATGTAAACCCTGGATTAAAATCATCCGCTACCGCAACTTTAAGCTTTCCTAAAGCATCCCTCAATTCAGGCCCAAGTTCTGGCGCCAACAAACTCATCCAATCGCTGACCTGCAATCGCTTAGGTGCCGCCACGACGCCACCAATGAAATCAAGTAACGCTGTCTCTTCCATAGCTAGACCAGCGGCTTTTACTGCATCAAGCGATTCTGAAATTCCTGGCACGGCGCGCCCCTCGAGCGGTTCAGATGAATTCTTATATACTTTAGCTAGCGCTCTTGTTGGCACCGGGCAAGCAGTGTCTAATTCTTGTTTTAGAAAGGCATGTATTTAGCACAATCCTAAGGAGGTATTTTTTCTTTTTATTGATACACAAAATCCGATTTGTCTGCCCACAATTGCGATAGAATAGAAAAAGAGATTCCAAAGTCAAAGGCCGGACTTACTAGAAACAATGGAACGGCCCATTGAATTAGAGAAATTGGTGCCAAACTGGAGTTAGTTCGGCTTCCTAAGCAATAAAGTTGGCCAGTCACCAATCCGACTGAAGGTAACAGGCAAAAGGCCTTGTCGAACGTAGGTCGCAACTACGGGCAACCTCTGATGTGCTAAAAGGCCAGACAGAACAATATAGCCAGGCCGGGTAATTTGACTAGTTAAGCCTGGAGCTAATTTATTTAATGGAGAGGCCAGTATATTCGCAAGTATGAGATCAAAGGGCCCTCCCCGGCCAATCTTCCCAGCCGACACGCCGTCGCTTTCCAAAACGGACACGTAGGCGCCAACACCATTTAATTTAAGATTTTCCCGGCACACTCGAACCGCCTCGGGGTCTATATCAACTGCTACAATGCGACAATTCCATGTCTTCGCCGCCGCAATACTAAGGATGCCTGACCCGCACCCTAAATCTAGAACGCGGTGCGGGCGAGACCACCGCTGTAATCTTGCCAGCATATGTAGACAGCCCTGTGTAGTTTCATGTTCGCCAGACCCAAAAGCGGTTGCGGCATCCAAACATATGACTTTGGCGTTAGCCGGAACTATTCCTTCATAATGTGTCGGGTGAATAAAATATCGGCCGACCTGGATTGGCTTAAATGACCGACGATTTTCCGCGACCCAATCATGATCAGGCAACAAATCGCACAAAATTTTCGGCTCAGTGATGCCCGCAGATACTGATGCAACGGCTACCGAAGCCTCTAAAGCCGCTTTATCTGGTGGACCCTCACAATAGGCCTCAATGACCCAAGTATCTTGCCCCTCAATTTCAAAACAACTCAGCGTTACTCCAAAGGATCGACTGCCGTGACCAGTTTTTCCACCGCATGACGCGGTACCCGCAATTGAATTTTCCAAAAGGGTTGGAGCATAATCCAAGCATCAAGGTTTCTCGACGAAGGCAGCGACAACTTTCTTACTGCCGGCCTTGTCGAAATCGATGGTCAAATGGTCACCGTCAACGTCGCTGACTACACCCATGCCGAATTTTTGGTGGAAGCAACGCTCCCCTTTGAAGAACTGCTCACCACCGCCATGCATCGTGCCTGTATCTACGTCGATTAACGGCATAGCAGGACCGCGCCTCTGAAAACGTTGCCAACCAGGCCCACCGCTGGAGGCTCCTTGATGCTTCCAACCTGCCCCCTCAAGTCCCGTATCATTGGCATAAAGCTCACTTTCACCTTCCATTTCAACGTGCTCATCGGGCAATTCCGAGATAAACCGCGACGGAATGGCACTTTGCCAGAGATTGCGAATACGTCGATTAGCAACAAACGTGATCGTGACCCGTTCTTTTGCGCGCGTTAGTCCGACATATGCCAACCGACGCTCTTCTTCGAGACCTGCCAGCCCACTCTCATCGAGCGACCTTTGGTGGGGGAACAAACCTTCTTCCCAGCCGGGCAAAAACACCGATTCAAATTCTAATCCTTTCGCACTATGCAAAGTCATCAAGTTGACCATATCCTCTTCGGAATTCTCAGTGTTTTCCATTACCAAGCTGACATGTTCAAGAAAACCCGCTAGCGTGTCGTATTCCTGCAGCGCAGTAATCAGTTCTTTTAAATTTTCTAGCTTCCCGGGTGCCTCTGGCTTCTTACTTTTTTGCCAAAGTGACGTGTAGCCAGATTCATCGAGAACTAGTTCTGCAAGCTCAAAATGGGAAACCGCATTTGCTAAGCCTCGCCAACGGTCGATATTTTCGATAAATCGACTAAGGCTATTGCGTGATGCGGGTTTCAACTCATCTGATTCAACCAACTTGGCCGACGCTATATAAAGCGGTACTTCCAGATGCCGTGCTAGGACATGAACCGCCTGAATCGTTGCCTTTCCAATACCCCGAGTTGGTTTATTTACGATACGTTCAAAGGCTAAATCGTCATCTTGCATATGGATTATGCGTAGGTAGGCCAAGGCATCACGAATTTCCTCTCGTTCATAAAACCTTGGCCCACCGATTACACGGTACGGCACGCCGAGCGTAATGAATCTTTCTTCAAATTCACGAGTTTGGAAGCCGGCACGCACTAGAATTGCAATCTCGTTTAAAGCATGCTTTCCTCTATGCAACGTCTCCACTTCGTCAGCGATGAGGCGCGCTTCCTCCTCCCCATCCCATAAACCACGCACAGTAATTTTTTCGCCCTTATTTTCTTCGGTCCACAGAGTTTTACCCAAACGACTTTCGTTATTCGCTATAAGTCCGGAGGCAGCGCCCAAAATATGATGTGTAGAACGGTAATTACGCTCCAACCTGATAACCCGTGCACCAGGAAAATCCTTTTCGAATTTTAATATGTTACCTACTTCCGCACCACGCCATCCGTAGATCGATTGGTCATCATCACCGACGCAACAGATATTCTTATGCCCTTGGGACAATAGACGCAGCCACAAATACTGGCAAACATTAGTGTCTTGATACTCATCCACCAAAATATAGCGGAAGCGTTTTTGGTAATCAGACAACACTTCAGCATGGGACGTGAACAATGTTAAACAATGCAGTAGCAAATCACCGAAGTCAGTAGCATTAAGCGTTCGCAGCCGATTTTGATATTGAGTATAAATTTCTTTAGCTCGGCCGTTGGCAAGTTCACCCGCATCCCCCGCAGACACCTTGTCGGGTGTCAAACCTTTATCCTTCCAGCGTTGAATAACAGATATCAACAGTCGAGCGGGCCAGCGCTTATCATCAATATTCTCCGTCTCCAGAACTTGTTTCAACAAACGAATTTGATCGTCGGTATCAAGAATCGTGAAATTAGATTTAAGACCGACTAGTTCCGCATGGCGCCGCAGAATGCGCACTCCTAACGCATGAAAAGTACCAAGCCAAAGCCCGTCCACGGCTTTGCCAATTAGGCCACCTAAACGCAACTGCATTTCGCGTGCGGCTTTATTGGTAAAGGTCACAGCCAATATCTGATAGGGTCTCGCGCGATTTTGATGCAGTAGATATGCAAGCCGAGTTGTCAAAACCCGCGTTTTACCCGTGCCCGCCCCTGCTAACACTAGCACTGGCCCTTCAAGGGCCTCAACCGCTTTACCCTGCGCCTCATTTAACTCTTTCAAATAAGGAGTATGCACCTGCGCATTCGTTTGCTGAAAAGCGCTAGCTTCATTCAATGGATCATATTCGAGAGGGTCGCTCATTCCTATCACTATAGCATGAGCGAAAAGTCATGCAGCCATCTACACCACCAAGTTATCCCCAATAATCCCCCTACGAATCAAAATAAATTATAGAAGCGCCCTCTGAAAACTAGATATTCAGATTATTTTCGTCGAATCCCTAACACGCGCCCCGCTTGTTTAGCGATTTGTAAAGACGTGTGAGCATCACACACCTGCTCTGACCATTCTATGATTTCCCCCGCCATTGGTGTAATTCGGCGAATATTCATATCCATATGCATCGACAGCACTTCGTTCGTTGCTGACAGGAAATCCTTAGATTCGTGGGACATTTCGTGAAAATAATGCAACGCCTTATCACTGCAATCGAGCATACGGGTTTGAATCTTGAAAGGCTCGCCCACCCGAAGCTCCTGTAGATAGGAAACGTTCATGTCCACTGCGAAGGTCGACACGTTGTTCGCATCTTTATAAGCGCGAGACAAACCTAAAAAATTGAACAAAGCATCAGTGGCATAATCGAATGCCAAAACGTAATACGCTACATTCATATGATTATTGTCATCGATCCATTCGGGCAGAACAGTCCCGCTATAGGTATCAATAGGAGTCGGTATTTTAATTTTGCTAATCATAATACGATATCGATTTTTTGAGGTTACATATGTTCAAGTGATGCGCTGGCGTTCGTAGCCTAAATTCGGCGCTAGCACCCGCTCTGCATCCATCATCGAAATGCCTTTCCGTTCAGCATAATCTTCAGCCTGATCTTTACTTATTTTCCCAATTCCAAAATATTGCGCGTCTTGGTGAGCCAAGTAATAGCCCGACACAGAAGATGCAGGCACCATGGCAAACCCTTCTGTTAAATGAATGCCAGTCTGGTCTTCCACGGCCAACAACTTAAAAAGGCCAAGCTTTTCACTATGGTCGGGACAAGCAGGATAGCCCGGAGCAGGTCGGATTCCCAGGTACTTTTCTTTAATCAGGTCATCATTGTCCAAAATTTCGTTGGGTGCATACCCCCAATATTCTTTTCGAACCCGTTCATGCATACGCTCTGCAAATGCTTCCGCTAGCCGATCGGCAAGCGCTTTCAACAGAATGTCGTTGTAATCGTCATGGTCAGATTTGAACTCCGATAATTTTTCTTCGATTCCAATCCCCGCGGTGACCGCAAATCCACCAAAATAATCGGCCTTCCCAGAATCCATTGGGGCAACGAAGTCCGCAATACAATAATTTGGGCGACCAGCGCGCTTCTTCATTTGCTGGCGCAAAAAATGAATGCGGATCCGTTCCTCTGTCCTGCTTTCGTCCGTATAAACGACTAAATCATCGCCGTCCGCATTGGCCGGGAAAAGACCAATCACCGCCCGTGCGGTTAGCCATTTTTCTGAAATAATTCTGCCAAGCATGGTTTGTGCATCATTGAACAATTGGCTAGCCGCCTCACCAACGATGTCGTCATCCAATATTTTCGGGTAAATACCAGCCAACTCCCAAGTTCTGAAAAATGGCGTCCAATCGATCCGCTCTACAAGATCGGATAAATCATATTCATCAAACGCTCTAACCCCCAGAAAATTTGGTTTAATTGGCTCCGCACCCTGCCAATCCATATTCACCCGATTAGCGCGCGCATCTATCAAGCTGCACCGGTTCTCTGAGCGATCTTTGCTGGCATACTCGTCCCGTACCGTCTGATTTTCAGCAACCACCTCGCACACATATGCGTCACGTAGCGTAACGCTTGTAAGTTTACTCGCGACAGACACGGATCGCGACGCATCCAAAACATGGATCGTAGGACCTTTATAATTAGGGGCAATCTTAACCGCGGTATGTACTTTAGATGTGGTCGCTCCGCCTATAAGCAACGGCATATCCATACCGTTGCGTTCCATCTCCAAGGCTACACCTGCCATTTCCTCTAGGGACGGCGTAATCAAACCACTAAGTCCAATGATATCGACCTTTTCGTCTTCCGCCACTTGGAGAATTTTTTGGTAGGGCACCATGACGCCAAGATCGATAACTTCAAAATTATTACATTGCAGAACAACACCGACAATATTTTTACCAATATCATGCACGTCCCCTTTTACGGTCGCCAATAATATTTTACCCTTGGCTTGACCCTTGCCGCTGCTATCTTTCTCAGCTTCTATAAATGGTAACAGGTGGGCCACCGCTTGTTTCATCACACGAGCACTTTTCACCACTTGTGGAAGAAACATTTGTCCGGAGCCGAACAAATCACCTACCACATTCATTCCATCCATAAGTGGACCTTCGATCACCTCAATCGGCCGATCATGATTCTGGCGGGCCAGCTCTGTATCCTCGACGATATATTCGTTAATACCTTTCACCAAAGCGTGGGTGAGCCGTTCATTAAGCGTGCCCTCACGCCAGGATAGGTCCACTACTTTCTTAGAGCCTCCCCCCTGCAGATCATCTGCAACTTCTAATAACCGTTCAGTACTGTCTTCACGCCTGTCAAATAACACGTCTTCAACGCGTTCCTTCAAATCCACTGATAAATCCGCGTAGACGCCGAGTTGACCAGCATTCACAATTCCCATATCCATACCAGCCTGAACCGCATGATAAAGAAAAGCTGTATGCATAGCTTGGCGCAACGGTTCGTTGCCACGGAAGGAAAATGATAGATTGCTTACCCCACCGCTAATTTTTGCGTGGCATAAATTTTGTTTTATATCCGCTGTCGCCTCTATGAAGTCGAGTCCGTATCTCGCATGCTCCTCAATACCAGTTGCAACGGCGAAAATATTAGGATCGAAAATAATATCTTCCGGCGGAAAGCCTACCTGCTCAGTCAAAATCTTGTAGGATCTTTTGCAAACCTCATATTTGCGTTGCCGGCTATCAGCTTGGCCGGCTTCATCAAAGGCCATTACTACCACGGCTGCGCCGAACCGCAGTATTTCCCTAGCCTGTTCAATAAAAGGCTCTTCGCCCTCCTTGAGGCTAATGGAGTTAACAACACCTTTGCCTTGTATGCATTTCAATCCAGTTCGAATCACTTCCCATTTGGAAGAATCTACCATCACCGGCACGCGCGAAATATCAGGTTCTGACGCCACAAGTTTTAAGAATGTTTCCATGGCAACGACTGAATCAAGCATGGCTTCATCCATATTCACATCGATGATTTGCGCACCATTTTCCACCTGACTACGGGCCACATCGAGAGCCATCTCATATTCATCTTCCATGATTAATTTCTTGAAGCGGGCGGAGCCAGCGACATTTGTCCGTTCGCCCACATTCACGAAACCGGTAACATCGTCGAGTTTAAGGGGTTCAAGGCCGCTCAGCATACAAATATTATGATTTTCTGGCACAGGGCGAGGTTCCACCTCCCTGACCGCGTCAACGATGGCCGCCAGATGATCCGGCGTGGTGCCACAACAGCCCCCAACAATATTAAGTAGTCCATTTTTAGCAAATTCGCCTAATGCTTCGCCCATATAGTCGGGCGTATCATCGTAACCACCAAATTCGTTTGGTAACCCGGCGTTGGGATGCACACTTACGTACGTATCAGCAACATTCGCGACCTCTTGCACATGGGGTCGAAGCTCTTCTACGCCGAGAGCACAGTTAAACCCAATACTTAGTGGCCTTGCATGGGCGACAGATGCCCAGAATGCAGTGGGCGTTTGACCAGATAAGGTGCGGCCGGATGCATCAGTAATTGTGCCTGAGATCATCAGCGGTAGGCGGATACCCGTACTTTCAAATAATTGTAATATGGCGTAGATCGCCGCTTTACAGTTCAGCGTATCGAAGACCGTTTCGATAAAAAGCGTATCTGCTCCGCCATCAATGAGTCCATTTGCAGCCAGCGTGTAGGCATCAACAAGAGCATCGAATGACACATTGCGAAACCCTGGGTCGTTGACATCCGGCGAGATTGACGCAGTTCTATTGGTCGGCCCCAGTACACCCGCAACAAACCTCGGGTGATCCTCATCGCGCTTAGTAAATTCTGACGCAACTTCACGCGCTAACCTGGCTCCTTCATAATTCAACTCATAAACTAACGCTTCCATTCCATAGTCTGCTTGGGAAATGGAAGTGGAGTTAAAGGTATTAGTTTCAACAAAATCCGTGCCGGCTGCCAGAAACGCCCGATGAATGTCGGTAATTATCGTAGGCTGAGTAAGGGTGAGAAGATCGTTATTACCCTTTAGATCATCTGGCCAGTCGACGAACCGAACCCCGCGAAAATCATCCTCTTCCAACTTATGTTGCTGGATCATCGTTCCCATCGCGCCATCCAAAACAAGGATGCGCCTATCCATCAACGCAGTTAATTCATCGGTTCGATCTACCGGTTCGATAATATGCGGGGGCGCAAATTCAATATCACCCATATCCGTCCCCTAGAAGCCCGCCGCACTTGGGCGCAATCCAAGGATATGACAAATCGCGTATGTCAGGTCGGCCTGGTTTAACGTGTAAAAATGATACTGCTCAACACCGCCGGCAGCTAGTTTCTGACAGGTCTCCGCAGCAATTGTCGCGGCTACCATTTTTCGTGTCTGAGGATCATCTTCCAAACCTTCAAACCGTTCAATCATCCAATCAGGTATTTTGGTACCACAGGTTGCTGCGAAAGATTGAATTCGTTTGAAATTGATCACTGGTATGATGCCAGGTATTAAAGGAATTGAAACTCCCGCCGCGGCGACAGCATCGCGATACCGAAAGAAATACTCAGGCTCAAAAAAGAACTGAGTGATAGCCTGACCCGCACCCGCATCGACTTTTTGTTTTAGCATTTCGATATCCGCGCTCCGAGATGCGGAGTCGGGATGCTTTTCAGGATACGCAGAAACACTAATAAAGAAGTCCGCGATATTCTTGATGCCCTTAGTCAGTTCAGCACCATTGGCATAACCGTTTGGATGAGGTTGATACTTTCCATTATCCCCCTGCGTATCGCCGCGCAACGCTACAATATGTCGAACACCTGAATCCCAATAACTACGAATTATACCGTCGATTTCTGTCTTAGTCGCGCCGACACAGGTGAGGTGGGCCGCTGGCTCCAGAGAGGTTTCATCTCGCAACCTCTTGACAGTTGAGTGAGTACGTTCGCGCGTGCTGCCGCCGGCGCCATATGTGACCGAGACAAACGTCGGATCCAGCGGTGCCAGACGTTCTACTGCAAGCCAAAGCATCTCCGCCATTTTTTCACTAGCGGGCGGAAAAAATTCGAAACTGACCTTCGGCTTCACCATCATCCCCCCTTTATCTGGCCGCAATCTTTACAGCTGGCCATAATTTAACCGTCAAAGGATTGCCTGGGAGCGTAACCGAGGCCCGTCGCTCTAATCCAGCTTCGTCAAACCATGCAAGAATCTCTGCATCTTCAAACCCAAACCAACGATGACCATGCTCATCCCCCAACACACGCTCCTGGTGCGGTATGAAATCGATCACCAACGCCGTACCTCCTGCCCTTAAAACACGCGCCGCCTCAAGGAGCGCAAGACCCGGCCGGTCTGCATAGTGAAGAACCAAGTGAAAAGTAACCATATCGAAAGAAGCATCCCCAAACGGTGCCTGATTCATATCACCATGACGGACATGGCAATGTTTTATTCCTGCGCGCTCGAGGTTAACTCGTGCGACCGATAACATATCACGCGATAAATCGATACCAACACCATGCTCAACCTGGTCCGCAACCATTTCGAGGATTCGCCCCGTACCAGTTCCCACATCCAATAGATCAACTACCGGCCTTTGAGGCCAAAGCGCAAAAAATGCCTGTTCCACCTCGCGGTCATCAATATAAAGAGACCGAATAGAATCCCATTGTTCTGCGTTATTTTTGAAGAATTCCGCAGCTAGGCGAGCTCGTTCCTGCTTGACGGCATTCAACCGACACAAATCGCGCGCCACCATATCATCCTCAGTCGGCACCGCTTCCACAATCGTCCGCACTATGGATGTCCAAGGTCCTGATTCAGATAATCGATAATACGCATGCGTACCCTCGCGGAACCGGTCTAAAAGGCCACCCTCCACCAACAACTTCAAATGGCGAGAAATACGCGGCTGGCTTTGACCCGTAATTTGGGTCAGCTCGCTTACGGTCAATTCACCTTCAGCGCACAATGCAAGAAGCCGAAGCCTAGTACCTTCCGCAACCGCCCGCAAAACTTGCAAAATTTCCTGCGTATCTGCCATTTGCCTATAACTCTCAATCAAAAGGAACAGGCCCCATCCTGCCGAGCCATACATAAACACATAAACATATATTTATATAGATACAATAGAATTTAGGCATGGTTAAATCTCGTTGATCTAATCCAAGTCGGGGGACCCGCACTGCTGGGATACTGGCGAGACTAAAACCCTTTTGTAGAAAAATGTTTGGCATCAGGTAAATAACATAAAATTCACCGCAGCCCTGCAAGTTGCATAGAATACTATCTTTGAAGGCTTTATATCCCTGATTTTCTCGCAGCTCAAAGTATGGCCATGACATCAGAGACGGAAATGCTGCAGCATAGTTCTTCTGATACTCTAAATAAGCAATCAAAACGACATGAGACTTCGGATTTAGTTCAATTCAATCCGATAAAACAGCAATTTGGCACCGAGATATTTTTGCAACATAGAGCGTCAAATATTGCAAAATCACATGTGACATTATTCCCAACCGAGGTAAGACCATGGTAGCTAAGCGTTAATAAATTATGGTGACGTTATCCACTTTAATTTGTTGCATATTATGGTAATGGCGTTATTTTGTAGCCATCTTTTAGAGCGTAAAGACTGCATAGTTCAGTGTTTAAGGTTATTTGATTGCGACTGAGGTGACATTCAGGTGTTGAAGATATTAACTAAATCCGTTGGCGTTTCTCGAGCACTTGCTTTAGCGCTCTCGGCGTTTTTGCTTGCAAGTTGCGCAGGCAAACCTGCCGATGGAACAAACGATCCCATGGAGTCCTTCAATCGAGAAGTCTTCGATTTCAACATGACGCTGGATCGTGCGATTTTGCGACCGATTACGCGGGCTTATGTTGACGCTGTACCCGACCCAATTCGGGATATGCTTCACAACTTCCTGTTTCACATAAAAGAGCCGGTAACCCTAGCCAATGACCTATTGCAAGGCGAATGGGACCGTGCAGGGCAAACGTCGGCCCGAATCGTGCTGAATACCATTGTTGGATTCGGAATGTGGGACGTTATGACCTCATCAGGTGCCGAAGGGCACAAGGAAGACTTTGGCCAAACTCTCGCCGTTTGGGGCGTGTCGGACGGGCCTTATCTGGTTTTACCGCTCTTGGGTCCCTCCAATGCTCGCGACACCGCCGCAGAGGTAGCGCAGTTCATCTATCCTTTTTTGGATCCGGCCCCACATGCCATGGATGCACATCTAGACGCTTCAACAAGATTCACTGTTAATGGCACGCGGATAGCTTTAACTGCCATAGATAAACGAGCCCAGGTTTTGGGTAAACTTGCAGAATTAGAAAAGACATCGCTCGACTTTTACGCTACCATCAGAAGTCTCTATAGACAGAAACGTGCGGACCAAATCCGGAATGGGGAATCTGGTGATGCAGTGCCAATCCCAGAGATTACGCTTGAGTTAGATGGATTGGACGAACCCACTGGTGAAGAGCCAATTGCTCAGGCCAGTCAAGCAAAGTAGAGTTCTAGAACCTATTGCTTTGAACACTGGACGCTGCTCAAGAGATCATTCCTTCATGATTGCCTGTCGGACGTGCTTCATAGCCGTCACATTAATTTTGATTGGCGCCATTTCGTTGCCAATTGTTGCTGCTGCAGCTGCTCCCCGGGAGCCCGGCGCCTTTATCGAAGATTTGGGTAAAAGAGCAATTAATCTCCTCAGTGATAAAAAAGCCTCCTTGACGGAGCAAAGGACTGGATTCCGTGCTCTGCTTCGGGAAGGATTTGCAACACGTGCCATCGGGTATTTTGTCATAGGGAAATATAGACGCGGAACATCACGCGAAACCGTAAACGAATTCGTAAAAACGTTTGAGAATTACGTCATAGAGCTCTACTCGTCGCAGTTTAAAAATTACTCAGGCGAAACGTTTAAGGTGATCCGGGTCATAAAAACGAATAGGCCCAGCGATTCCATTGTTATAACTAATATTCTTCGTGATGGTGGTAAAAAGATTTTTAAGATCGCGTTCCAGATTCGCCAGCGCCCAAATAAACCTTCAAAAATAATCGACCTTAAGATTGAAGGAGTAAGTATGATTCTCGCACAACGCGAAGAGTTCACTGGATTTATCTCGCGGAATGGCGGAAAGCTCCAGGCGCTCATCGACGTTCTCAAAACTCGTATTCAAAAATTAAAAAACAAGGCGTCAAATGATGCTACAAAAAATACGGCCCGGGTTATTCCCAAGATAAATTCTCCGAAAAGAACGCAGGATAACAAAAAAGAGGAACGGGAAGACAACGAGGAGGAACAGGACTAGAGCTACCACCTGGCAACCTGCTATTTTCCTTTTAACTTGATACCCTATCCATCGCCTTCTTTAGGTCTATACCCAACTTAATAAAATCAACGTGTTAAAGGCCGGTATTTGATACGGTGCGGTTGGTCCGCCTCGGCACCTAAGCGCATACGACGATCCGCCTCATAATCCTCATAGTTGCCTTCAAACCAAATCACTTCGCTATTTCCTTCAAACGCAAGAATATGCGTCGCAATCCGGTCTAAAAACCAACGATCATGGCTAATAACAAAGGCAGAGCCAGCAAAATCCAGCAGGGCCTCTTCTAACGCACGTAATGTATCCACGTCCAAATCATTTGTTGGTTCATCTAAAAGTAAAAGGTTTGCACCCGATCGTAGCATCTTGGCGAGATGAACACGGTTACGTTCGCCGCCAGATAATTGGCCCACTTTCTTCTGTTGGTCCGGCCCCTTAAAGTTGAATGCACCCACATAGGCACGGCTTGGCATTTTGCGCTTACCAAGATCAATTTCCGCTTCACCTTGAGCAATTTCTTCCCAAACGGATTTACCGGCATCCAATGTGTCACGGCTCTGATCCACGTAGCCGAGGTTTACGGAGTCACCAATGCGCAATATACCCGCATCAGGTTTCTCTTGTCCGATGATCATACGCATCAATGTAGTCTTCCCGGCCCCGTTTGGCCCGATAACGCCCACGATGCCACCGGGAGGCAGTTTAAACCTGAGGTCATCGATAAGCAGCTGATTGCCAAAGCCTTTGCGCAAATCGTTCGCTTCAACGACCAGATCACCGAGACGTTCACCGGGCGGAATAATGATCTGCGCGGATCCCACATCGCGATCCGCCGCATCAGCCAGTAATTTTTCATAGGCTGTGATACGTGCCTTAGACTTAGCTTGACGCGCTCGCGGACTCGATTGTATCCAGTCACGTTCGCGGGCAATTGTCCGTGACCGCGCGGCCTCAGACCGCTCCTCTTGCTCTAAACGTTTTTGTTTCTGTTCAATCCAGGCTGAATAATTGCCCTCGTACGGTATACCCCGTCCCCGGTCTACCTCTAGAATCCAGCCGGTTACATTATCAAGAAAATAGCGATCATGGGTCACCATCACGACAGTGCCTTCATATTCTCGCAAATGTCTTTCGAGCCAGGCCACCGATTCTGCATCGAGATGGTTAGTTGGTTCGTCCAACAGCAAAAGATCCGGTTTTTGCAATAGCAGACGACACAACGCAACCCTGCGACGTTCACCACCAGAAAGCGTAGTTACATCCGCATCACCTGCTGGACATCGCAACGCATCCATTGCAATTTCAACGGTTCGGCTCAAATCCCACGCATCTGCAGCATCTATTTTCTCTTGCAGCTTAGCTTGTTCCTCGATGAGGTTAGTCATCTCATCTTCGTCAGTTACCTCGCCTAATTTCATGCTAACGGCTTCGAATTGGTCCACCAGAGCCTTTTGGGCACCTAGTCCTTCCAAAACATTTTCTTCAACCGTTTTTGCTTGATCCAATTCCGGTTCCTGCGCCAGCAAACCAGTACTTGCCCCTTCCGCAGCCCAAGCTTCTCCCGAAAATTCCGTATCCATGCCCGCCATAATGCGCAACAACGTAGACTTCCCAGCGCCGTTATAGCCAAGTACACCTATTTTAGCGCCCGGGAAGAATGCCAATGTAACATCCTTCAAAACTTCCCTGTTGCCAGGATAGACCTTGGACATTTCTTTCATTACGTAGACATATTGATAGGACGCCATGCGTTTATCGCCTTTTAAGTTTATCTAATTTCGAGCCTTCTTAAACAAAGCGCGCTACAGGTTCAATGACGCACTGCGGTATTAGCAGGTATTTCGCTTGGTACCCGAATGCGTCAAAATTTGTGATTTATGTTCTAAAGAAGAGTACCTCATAGCTGAGTCCATGCGACAAATACGTTATGCTTATGAACTTTAAGGTCCCTAGCAAGTTGCAGCTCACTTTTAAGGAAGTAGGCATTTGTGCTGGGTTCTATCCTTAAAAATGGACGGTTAGCAGCAGCACCACTTACCACGAAACATTAACTAACGGTGAAATCAATTACTATGGAACAGCGTCGAAAATCTAATAGTGGCAAAAAGTGGAACAACGCAGAGAATTTTTTTAAAAAGTTCTTTATGCGGTAGATAGAATTTACCCCCAAAATGACATAATATTCAATTATGATAGCTGTTTATTTTGAGTAAATGAGGCACAACTACCATGGCTTTCAAGACACGCCCGCTGTCTGACAATTTAGGTCTTGAAGTTCTTGGCGCTGACCTTTCTATAATCGACGACGAAGCCTTTGAGGCTATTCGAAACCTTTGGCAGCAAGAACCACTATTATTGCTGCGACGGCAAAACCCAACAGATCAAGAATTTTTGGACTTCAGCCACCGCTTCGGCAAAATCGACGTAGTAATTGGCGGTAGCCAACCCAGCGCTCGCAACCCCGAATTGCTTTATATTTCAAACCTTTTTTCTGGTGACGGTAACTTAATAGGAGGGCTCGGTAACCATGAATTGGTCTGGCATACGGATCAGATTTACCGGCAGAATCCGGCCAGCGGCTCAATCTTTTACGGTGTCGAAATGCCCCATGAAGTTGGGCGGACATCTTTTTGCAATACCGCAGCCGCCTACGACGCCATGTCGGAAGACTTAAAGTCGAAAGTCGATACGGCACGCGCTACTTGTAAATACGGCACCCCAGCGCCGCTATCTTCCTTTATGCGCAAACAAAAAAATAAAACATGGCATCGCTATATAGAATCGGACAAAGAGGCCAAAGATATTGACGATCGCACGCCAGAAGCGACCCACGACATGGTATTGGAAAACCCAACGAATGGGCAACGCTCCCTCTACTTCTCGCCTAATCATACGGTTGCCATTGAAGGCATGGACGAGGAAGGCGGACGCGCACTGATTGACGCCGTGATCGACCACACGATCCAGGATAAATTCATCTACACCCATGATTGGCGAAACGGCGATATACTATTCTGGGATAACGCGCGCCTACTGCATCATCGCGATGCATTTGATAATGACCTTCCCAGGTTCGCCAAACGCACCACTATCTTTCTGGACCCAGAACACTTTGCTGTGCCTGAGCCAAAATTGGCACTATAGGCATGCTCTTAAAATGTGTTTTATGGTACCCGCTATTCTTAAGGCGATGGCTGTTAACAGTGGGATGGATTATTCAAGACAGAGCCATGAGTGGGGGAATTATAGCATATTCCTGCATGGAATAGCTGTCAGACTATTACTCAGCAGGCATAAATTTTAAGCATAGGTAGTAATTTGGAATCAGTGCTGTGCATAATCTTATCCCCGTCAAAGGTTTGGTTTTTTAGGATTAGACCTCCTGTTATTATTAGGAAAGTCCAAAAGATTGGGGACCCGAGTAGTAGGGTCAGACCAATCGATCAATCGCTCAATTTTTATTGGTTTCTTATCGCCCTGGTAGAATTGCGCTGCACAAATTAGCAATGAGCCAAGAATTTTTGAATGTAAATTGTGAATAATCATCACTGGGCAGCAGGTCTAATGTGCCATGTCCTCTTTTAGACGAGTGACCCAAGATATATCTTGCTTCAATCGGCTCAATCCGCGGTCAAGCAATTGAGGAGACCATCCATCTGAAAAGGTTTCGCAAGTTAATTTTTTCCGAATTTTGCTAATGTCGCGACGACAACATTCTTCGAGGTCGCTTAATACAACTCTCCGCTCAGCGGCATCCAAAAGCCCTAGGAAATAAATCTTTAAAATCATTCCGTCTGCAGCTAGCCCCCCCAAACTTGACTGCAACGGACGGCACAAAAGGTAGGTTAAGCGGCCCAGGCCTTTTTGTGTAATACAAAGTCGCTGTCTTCCAAATGTATCGAATTTCTCCACAAGATCACTGCTATCAAGCGACTGCAAGAACGCGCACTCAATAACATCTACGGTTGGCGTCCAATCTATTGTGCCCAAAGACTGCACCGCAATCGCAGCGTCTGAAACCTGCGCCTCGCGGCATGCAATCACTCCTAAGGCAGCCAACTCTGGGAAGTCAGTGGATCTCAAATACCTCTTTTCCACCTTATAATTGGCAAATCCTCGGTCTTGTTCAGATTCATAGATCTTTGGTATTTGCATATTTATCGAAAACCTCTTGTTGCGACTCATTCGCAAACTCAGTACCGCAAAAACCACTATATTGCAAATAATAATCATTATCATCTACGATTTGAATCATTATCTGCGGCTGAATATCGTTTCATGCTATAGCAAGGCAAATTTTGGGAGAAGACCATGACCACCAATACCAAAGTGCTGCTAAAACACCGTCCGAACGGCGACCCTGCCGAAACCGATTTCGAGATTATCATAGATGACGTGCCTGTCATTGAAGACGGGCAGATACTTACCCGCACGATATATCTCTCGCTCGACCCATATATGCGTGGACGTATGAGCGATGCGCGCTCCTACGCAGAACCAACGCAGGTGGGTGACGTGATGACCGGTGGCACGGTTAGCGTGGTCGAAGCCTCCAAAAACGACAAATTCGAGGAAGGCGACATTGTCGTCACACATACGGGTTGGCAAGTTTACGCAATTTCTGATGGCAAAGGCGTACGAAAGTTGCACCCCAACGGTATTCCAATTTCAACTGGCATAGGCGTACTAGGCATGCCGGGCATGACCGCCTATACAGGACTCAAAAATATCGGCAAGCCAAAAGAGGGCGAAACACTCGTCGTCGCTGCTGCCTCCGGTCCAGTGGGTAGCGCTGTCGGCCAAATTGCGCAGATCAACGGATCCCGTGCCATTGGCGTTGCTGGCAGTGATGAAAAATGTGCGTACGCCGTAAACGAACTTGGCTTCGACGCATGCCTTAACCACAAAGCCAAAAATTTCGAAGATCAGCTTGCCGCGGCATGCCCCGACGGCATCGACATCTATTGGGAAAATGTGGCCGGACGAGTTCTAGAAGCGGTGATACCGCAGCTCAATTTTTTCTCACGCATGCCAGTCTGTGGCCTGATCTCCCAATACTCCATGACCGGCCCTCCTATCGGAGAAAACAAATTACCTAGCCTGATGCGCGCCGTCCTCACCAACCGCACGTGCATTCAAGGCTTTATCGTCACCGACTTTGGCAAAGACTTTAAGAGTTTTATAACTGACATGACTCAATGGGTTGCTGAAGGAAAGGTGAAGTTCAAAGAACACCGCATTAAAGGGATCGAAAATGCTCCCAAAGGTCTACTTGGCCTATTGAAAGGCGATAATTTCGGCAAAACCATCGTAGAAGTCTCTGACGATCCAACCACTTAGAAGGCAATAAAAAAGGCCCGGACTAACATCCCGACCCTTTTCTATATCTTAAAACCAAATTACCCTACCCAAGATCACGAAGCGCCTCGCTAGGATGTTCGTCGGCGACAGGGGCATCATAAGTCTTCAGGACCTTACCGTCCGGACCTACAAGTACCGAAATACGAGTCGCTTTTTCCTGGTTCACGTCTTCCGCAGCCCCAAAAGCCATAGCAACCGAACGGTCACCATCGGAAAGCAAAACACCAGGATAACCCTCATCTGCACTCCATTTTCTTAGATCTTCCGGTGAGCTAAATGTAATACCCACCAATTCAGTATTCTTGTCTGCAAAACTTTGGATTCGATCACGGAACCCGTCAATTTGTTTAGTTCATCCGCCGCCGAAGGCGCGCGGAAAGAACCAAATCAGCACGTTCTTACCCGCATAGTCGGCCAAACTTACGTTATCCCCATTTTGGCTAGGCAACGTGAAGGCCGGCGGCGTGCTTCCTACTTCAGGTAGGGGCATGTTCCATCTTTTGTTTGTTGTTGACGACACGCCCAGTTTACTAAGTGGATGTCAGCTGGTCAAAAAGAACACGTCCCCGCACCAAATTAGCGAGGGGACCGTGCTTTTATTTGACTTTTCAACCTTATCCGAGATCAGCCAGAACTTGATCTGGATGTTCTGGCGGTTTCACCGTGGCATATACCTTCACTACTTTACTGTCCGCTCCAATGAGCACGGAAATTCGGGCGGCCTTCGTAGCCCCCACATCCGCCGCGCCATATTGTTGGCTAACGGCGCCGTCTTCATCGCTTAAGAGATCGTAAGGAAAATCAAATTTTTCCTTAAACTTACCGTTTGCGCCTGGCGGATCAAAACTAAGACCAATGATGACGCAATTTTTGTCGTTGAATTGTTGGATTCGATCACGGAACCCGTTACCTTCGACTGTTCAGCCCGGTGTGTCTGCTCGTGGATACCACCAAAGCAAAACATTTTTGCCCGAATAATCCGCCAAACTCACCAATTCTCCATCTTGATTGGGAAGAGTGAAGGCTGGCGCCTCAGAACCAACGGCAAGTATGCCCATGTTTCCCTCATTTCTTACTATTACAAACAATGCACATTTTAGCGAGCACCTCATACCAGGGGAAGGGCAAAAAGTAAGGAAGATTTTTCTATATCTATCTATGATTTAAAAAAATGCGAATTATCCATTTAAAAATTAATATTTAGAAGGACGATGGTGTTGGAAGCAGTCTGGCGCTAAGCCGTCTCCGTCAGGTAATGACGAGGTTTAGTGGTGGGCCCGGCAGGACTTGAACCTGCAACCAAACCGTTATGAGCGGTTTGCTCTAACCAAATTGAGCTACGGGCCCTTATTAACGACAAGGTATCGCCTCAATAGTCCAAGAAACTTCTAAGTTTTCGGGATCGGCTCGGATGCTTCAACTTACGGAGCGCTTTGGCTTCGATTTGGCGAATACGTTCGCGGGTGACCGAGAATTGCTGTCCCACTTCCTCAAGCGTATGATCCGTGTTCATGCCAATTCCAAATCGCATGCGCAACACGCGCTCTTCGCGCGGTGTTAAGCTGGAGAGCACCCGTGTCGTTGTTTCCCGCAAATTTGAGTGGATCGCCGCATCGGATGGTAGAATCGCATTTTTATCTTCAATGAAATCACCAAGATGACTATCTTCCTCGTCTCCAATCGGAGTCTCGAGACTGATCGGCTCTTTGGCAATTTTCAACACCTTGCGCACCTTCTCTAGCGGCATGTGGAGTTTTTCCGATAGCTCTTCCGGCGTTGGCTCGCGGCCAATTTCATGCAGCATTTGCCGTGACGTGCGGACCAACTTGTTTATAGTCTCAATCATATGTACCGGAATACGAATAGTACGCGCTTGATCCGCTATTGACCGCGTTATGGCCTGTCTAATCCACCAAGTCGCATACGTAGAAAATTTGTAGCCGCGACGATATTCGAATTTATCAACCGCTTTCATTAGGCCGATATTGCCTTCCTGAATCAAATCTAGAAATTGCAACCCGCGGTTCGTATATTTTTTTGCAATGGAAATAACGAGACGAAGATTAGCCTCGACCATTTCCTTTTTTGCCCGGCTAGCTTCCCGCTCGCCTTGCTGCACAGACTGAACAATACGGCGAAACTCAGGCAATGGCATACTAATTTCACTGGCCGTTTTACCAATTTCTTCGCGCAACACTTTTACGTCTCCGCCATGTTTGCGGACAAAACTTTGCCACGGACGTTTTCGGAGACTTTTTAAATGGTCAAACCAATCGGGCGACAACTCATTACCAAAATAATTTTCCATAAAGTTTCTGCGATCAACGCCACTTTTTATAGCCATTCGCATAATGCGGCCTTCACGGCGGACTAGACCTTTATTGTGGTCATACAGCTGGTGCACCAACTGTTCTATTCGCGAATTGTTAAGCTGAACACCTTCCATAAGAGCCATCAAATTTTTGCGATGGCGTTCATAGGTGCGCTCAGTAGATTTTGAAACTTCTTTTCCCGACTGAATCATTCCAAGCCGCTTGTCCTGGGCTCGGTGTAACTTTGTGTAGGTAGTCCTAATTTGCTTGAACTTTTCAAGAATTTCAGGCTTCAGCGCCATTTCCATCGCAGCCAACGAAACTGACACCTCATCATCTTCGTCGTCATCGTCCTCATCAGGAATTTCACTGTTCGTGTCCCCATCCATCTCACTGTCATCAGCCCTGATGTCTTTAGTACCAACATTATTTTCGGCCTGGTCAGTATTTGCAGCGGTCTGTGGTGGCGTGCCATATGCCGCCCCATAGGTGCTATCCAGGTCAATAATGTCGCGCAGTAGTATCTCACCCTCTTCTAATGAATCGTGCCAACGAGCGATAGCTCGCATGGTTAAAGAACTTTCACATAACGATCCGATCATCTTCTCACGACCAGCTTCTATGCGTTTGGCAATTGCAATCTCACCTTCGCGCGACAACAACTCCACACTACCCATTTCGCGAAGATACATACGAACCGGATCATCTGTTCGCCCGATATCATCGTCGGAAAGATTACCAGTTACCGGTGAATCGCTTTTACCACTCTCTGTGCTTTCGGACGTCTCGGAATTATCTTCAGATTCTTCGCTTTCAATGACATTGACACCCATTTCGGAGAACAGTGTCATAATGTCCTCAATCTGCTCGGAAGTTACTTCGCCCTGAGGCATCGCCTTATTCATCTCATCGATCGTGACGTAGCCACGTTCTTTGGCCTCAGCTAATAGTTTTTTTATTGCCTCGCGCGCGACATCTAATAGTGGACCATCAAACGCTTCACCATTGGCCTTGCCATTAGCTTTGGCTTTGGCTTTGGCGTTGGCTTTGGCTTTGGCCTTGCCATTAGCTTTGGCGTTGG
>MDTA01088897.1_pt1 | contig 73512 bp, 89 predicted proteins | sample 811151 | NCBI WGS metagenome assembly MDTA01 (sample SAMN05326648, study PRJNA326480) | marine metagenome | isolation source: seawater | place: Indian Ocean: South | collected 2010 | reverse complement strand
CTGCAACATACCAATTAGTGTTAGAAGCACAGCAGAATATTGAAGGTCTGACTACAAGTGTCACAAGCATTACAAATAAAATAAATGATCCTAGCACTGGACTTGATGCTGTGGCTAGTTTTGCTAATGGAGTACAGCAATATGCAGAGGGAGTTAGTAGTAGTTTATCGTCATTAAGTGGTGAAGTAAACCACAGTACCACAGGGCTGAGTGCTACGTATCAACTAGCAGGACAAGCTAAGTCTAGTGCTGACGGTACGTATCAGGCATTAGTGCTGCTGCAAAACCAAGTAAATGACCCTAGTACTGGATTAAACGCTGTAGCGACATTAGCACAAAGCGCAAAAACAACTTCTGATACTGCAGTTGAAAGTATTACAGTTCTTGAAAATAAAGTTAATGATTCTGTTACTGGATTGGCTGCTGTCGCTTCAATATCCCAAAGCGCAAAGACAGCAGCTGATGAAAATAGTGATTCAATTACATTAATTGAAAACGTAATTAATGATCCTACTACAGGGTTAAATGCAACCACAACATTACTACAAACAGTTGAACAAACTGCGAATAATAATACACAAGCGATATCATCACTATCATCGAGAATAGATACAGCAGAAGGTGTAGGACAATCGAATTTAGTTTTAGCTACAAAACTAGACAACGAGCTTGCAACAATAAGGTCTATTGCACAACTTGGTGTTGATGTTAATGGTAGAGCTGCATTTGTTCGAATAGATGGTGAAACAACAAACAGCAAAATTACATTTAAAGCTGATGAATTAGAATGGTTAAATACTAACAACAATGTTGCACTTGGGTGGAATGCAACACAGAATAAAATAACTATTGATGCAATTTTGCAGGTAGGGGCCACGGTAGCTGGGAGCAGCACCCCAATATCCTCTAGACTTGGTTCCTTAGAAAGTACATCATCTAGTCTTGGATCAGTTGCATTTAAAGATAAAATTGCAGTTGCAGACTTAAATAGTACTGTAATTAGTAACGGAAAAATATTAACTACGTTACTTGATGTAGACACTATTCTAGGCACTAATGCGGTATTTAAAGGTAATTTGGCTAGTACTGCTACTTTAAATGGTACTACTGTTTCAAATCTTATTAGTAATATTACCGCTAATAGTAATAACCTAACAAACCTAAGTAACTCATTAGGTGCAGCTGCGTATCAAGATAAAATAGAAACAGCACTATTAGGTACTACTATATTTTCTGGTGGGTACTTTAAAACAAACCTAATTGACGTTGATACCATTTTAGGTAATACGGCTACTTTCTTAGGTACGGTACAAGGTGGTAGATTTTTAACATCATCTAATACAAGTAATATTCGTGTAGATATTCATGACGATGGTACTTATCTAATTTGGGTAGGGTCAGGAAGTAAAACCGATAGTAATGCTGTATTCTTTATTAAGAAAGACGGTACCGGATTTATTAAAGGAACATTCTTCCAAGGCCAAATTTTTGAGTCTAAGTTAGTACAAAGTACTGATACAGTTTTACAACAAGTTTCTGCGATTACGCATAACTCAGTTTCTAACCCAGTTGAGATTAACGTAACAGTACAGTCAACTTGGTATGATGATCTTGGGGAAGGGGAAACACAAGTAGTTCTGCGTAGAGACGGAACTATAATAAAAACTTGGGTTCCAGAGTATACTACAAGTTATGTATCTCAATTGGGTAAATATGTAAATAGAGTAAAAACACAAATATTCACCTATATTGATACCGGCAGTACATCGGGAGATAACGAATATACTATTACATTTATTACAACAAATTCTGTTAATGTAGATATTCAAGAAAAAGAAACGATATTTAAAACATATGAAAACAAATTAAATTAAAGGCTGACGATCATGACAACTGAAACATTGTGGATTGGAGCATCATTAACATTCCAAAATAATAACGATATTGTTGTAGTAAATACTGGTGATGATATCCAAAGTATTGAACCTAATGATGTCTTATTTAGTTCTAATTATGGTGAACCTGTAGAAGTAGCTTCAGCCTACATAACTGCTGATGCTTCTCCTGTTACTGTGATTAAATTGACTAAACCATGGCCCGGGGGTAGTGGTAATTTTAGTGCTACTATTGTACCTAGTGGTACAAGTATTGCTGCTGTAGCTAAAAAACTAAATACACTTCATGATACATACTCTGCGTTAGCTCAAAACGTATCTAATATCGTAACAGGAGATTCTTTAGTACAGCGTTTAAATGACGGTAGAGTTAAAGGTGCTAATGCAGAAGACAATGATGATTTAGTTGCTAAAGGTCAGTTTAACGCTCTTGCTCAAAGTTACGTAAGTGGGTATGGTGTTGGGGAGGATGCCTTACCTGCATTTACTGACTGGAACGCAATCCCCTATCCTTTTAACGGTATGTTGCGTATTCAGACAGGTGCGGTAAATGCCCCAAGTGGGCTGCCTACTAACTATTATTACAACGTAGTGTCTCTAGGAAACTCTAACGCAAATCTTCTTGTTATGCCTATTGCTAATGAACAAGACTTATATTTGATTAGACGTTCAGATGCGACAACATTTACATTATTAGGAAATGCTTTTGGTTATATAGACCATGGTATAGGAGCGGAATTTGGAGCTGCTTGGCCTAATGGTACAGATTTAAACAACACCACTGGAGTAAGACCGGGCGTTTATAAAATATACGCGGTTACCCCAACTGAAGCATTAGGTTTTCCTTCAGAATACACAGCAAATGCTAACGTAACCATTATCTTTAATATTGAAGCTTCCACTAGAATGACAATGATTCTTAGTGATGCTAAAACAGGTGAGACATTTGTAAGAGCTTACAATGGTAGCTGGAAACCTTACAGAAAGTTATTTGACTCTACAAACTCCGCTAACCCGTTGGATTTTGGTTTTTGTATACCCGCTGACGCTAATGCTCCTGTTATTACAGCTACTCAAGCGGACACTACAATGCTTCCCACTAGCGCTGGAAGGGGGCAGTTAGATAATGGTATTTTTACTACATTCATTAACCTACGGGCAAATTTAAACCGTCAAGCACAGTTTCATATGGCTTATGGTGGAGGAGAACCAAGAGCATTTGCTAGGATGATGGTTGGTGATTTCCAATGGTCTGACATTATAGAATTCTATACTGACCATAACAGTGCAAACCCATTAGATTACGGTATTGGTGGTGTAAAAACTCTTCCATCTGGAACAAGTCTATTGTCGATTGCAGAAAACGGACTTTATTATATACCTTCTGCAACTAACGCACCTTCAGCACAGACTCCTAACTGGGTTGTATTAGTTAATTCTACAAACAACGCTGCATACCGAACTGTTAAAGCGTGGGGTGTCGGTAAAATAGCGGGAAGCTACGGTGAATACACAAACACATTAGAAAATACTACTTGGGGTGGTTGGCGTCTAGTATACGATTCTGGCAACACTAATTTTAATAGTTTTTCAGCAGAATCTGCAAATGACATAATAGCATACGGCTACGCTGTAACGTCAGGTATAGTCCAGTTATTCTTCCCTCTTAATTCTAAAACTGCTCCTACTTCTTTGTCTGTCACTGGAACATTTAAACTGAAAGGAGCAGCAGATGCAGATCGGGCCACAGGAATTACAACGTTAGGTTTAAATAATCTAAGTACAAACAAACTAGGCGTATGCCGCGTATCTAGTGGTTTGACAGGTGTTGTACAGGGTGAACCCATCGTACTAGTAGCAACGGCATCTGGCGATTCTGTTACGTTTAATTTTTAAGGTATATGCATAATGTTAAAATTTATTGATGAGAATGATTTTGTGTTAGTTGATACATTTCAACTCTGTAGTGACAACTCTGTAGAGTGGAGTTATATCTCAGATAGTGGTTCACACACTGGTGTTATATATGAAGGGTTAGTTTGCACTACATCCATCCAAGATGGTACAACAGAAGTATCTACCGGTTTTAAAAATGCTAAAGTTGGGGAAACTCCTGTTTTGGATGAAGAAGGGAACCCTGTACTTGATGACAATGGTGATCCAGTAACAGAACCTGTATACGAATCTCAAGAACAATTTGAAACAGTACCTAACATGGTAGATGTTGAAATTAATGTTTGGGATAAACTTCAAGAATTACATGCAGACCCTGACAGTCCAGTAACAATACTACCGGTTCCTCAAAGTGTATTGGATGAAGAGTCTTTAAATACTTTTCGAAGTTCCCGGGCTACAGCTATTCAAACAGCCACTGTAACGACTACAGCAGGTAATTGTTATGATGCTAATGAGATTGCACAAGAACGTATGAATAGAGCTATTACAGCAGCGTCTGTGGCTGGTATGGATGATAATGATACATTATCTTGGTCTTTAAATAGTGATCCTACTGGTGTAATGTCAACAGTAACTATTGCAGACCTAAAAGAAGCATTTGTATTGTCAGTACAGCAAATGGCAACATTAATGACAAGATAGCTATACAATCTAATAGAGGGATTTACCATGCTCATCATTCTAACTAGAAGTAATCATTGGATAAGTAGAGCAATACGTTTAGTTATTTGGGATGAGCATTCACATGGAGGTATTGTAATAGGTGATAATGTTTACGAAGCATCAGGACCGAAAGGTGGGGTAGTAGTTACTCCACTTTCTGAGTTTAAAAAACAGTACACAAATTGGGAATATTGGCAGCTACCTACAAAAGGTAATTACCAAGAAAAAGCTAAAGCATTAGTAAATTCAAAATATGATCATGGTGCTTTAATTAAACATCTTACAAGGCTTAATAAATCCAGACCGGATGAATGGTATTGTTTTGAGTATATTGCTTACTGTTCTGGGGTTTTTAATATAGACTTGTGTGATAGGGTAACTTCTGTCCACCTAAAAATGGTTGGAACAAAAATAAAAAGTTATGATGAAAGGGCATAAAAATGCAATTAAACCTTATAACTAAAAGTCTATACAGCAAACTATATAATAACATACACGAAAGTAATGTAGTAATGCAGCGAGCATTACCTCTGTTTGATTCGGTATCGAAAACTTATATCAACTATGATACTCCATTTGTGTGCGATGGTAATTTTGAAGTTGAATTTAACTTTTATATTACTGAAGTTGGGTCTGGGAATGGTTTTTTTGCATTATACAGTGAAGATCAGACTCAATATTTATCTGGAAAACTAAATGACGCTGGAACAGACTACCAAATTAAAATGCAATCTGATGGGGTTACTCCCGGGCAAGGTTTAGCTAACTTAGCAGATAATCAAGCACACAAAGCTAACTTTAAGTTAAGTGTGGATGGGTCTATTGAAGTTCGAGTAGACGATGTCATAGCGTACACCAGTACGCATAATGATATGAGTAGAGTTATCGGAACAGAATTCCGAGCAATAGTAGGCTGTTTAAATAATGCTGTAGGAAATGAAACATTTAGTCATCTAAAAGGGTACATATGGGACTTCAAGGTCTGGATTAATGGCCATAAAGAAAATGGTGAGTTATGGATTAATGACCCAATTAATAAGCCTAAATATGATGTATACCCTTTAAGTACCTACAAACAAGAACCAAATTTATTTGAAAGTTTGGATGCACCATACGGACCTGAAAAAGTATCTACTTATATAACTTCTGGTGGTTCAACTCAGTTAACTTCAGTAGACGGTGAAATCAATGTTTATCGAGTTAATGCAAACTCATCTTGGCTCATCAGGAAGCAGAATACATTTAGTAAAGGGGTTTACCTTGTTGATGTCGAGTATGACATGACTGAGCAGTGGAGCCTGCAAAATATTGGTGGGTACGTCTATTCTCACCGTGACTCAGGCCCAGTAGTGACTACTAAAGCAGGTTCAAATGGGACATTGAGATATGTGTTTGAGTGTGACGCAGATGGGCACTCACTCAGCGTAGTAATTACAAGTAACACAAACCCTGATGATATTGGCAAGAACCTTAGAATTAAAAAATTCAATATTAGACCTTTATCATACAATGTTGCAGCAGCGTATAATTTCATAGAATCTGACTACACAATATTTAAGACTAACAGTAATAAATGGACTACAGATAACTTAGTACAAAATGGTAGTTTTAGTGACGGAAGCACAAACTGGGTATTTGCAAACGGGTGGTCTGTCATTAACGGAAAAGCCAAAAGAGACGGTGACAGTGTTAATGATGGTATCCAGTACTTTAACTTGTTCAATAAAGGAAGTAGATACGAGCTAGAGTATACAACTGATCAACGTACTGTAGGTAGCCTAATAGCGTATGTCAGTCAAGGTGGGCAACGTGTAGATACTGCTACAAACTCTGGATTAAATATGAAACATAAGTATGAGTTTGTTAGTGATTTTACTGATAAGCTACTACTGAGTGGAACAAATAGTTGGGATGGTGCTGTTGATAATGTCAGTGTAAAAGAAATATTAAATCAGCCAATTCTACCTAAATCACGTAAGTTTACATTTTTTGACAATATAGCCCAAACTACCATGGTTTTTGATTCTGCTGTACCGCTAGGGTTAAATTGGAAAATTAAAGTAAAATTTAGTGTAGATAATCTGAACTCATTAAGAACAATTGTAGGTAATGGGGGCAGTGGTGCACAATCAATGTTTGGCATTCGAATTGATACTGATGGTGATGGAGGTAGGATACGCGCAGTATTACCTCGTTCTGCAAATTCATTAGCTTCACGGGCTTGGCCTCATGCTAATGTAGGGGCAATTGAGCCAAACGTAATGCATACTGTTGAGCTGTCCTGTGCAAACGGCTCTGATTTTACTTTCATAGTGGATAATATTGTAGATAGTGTCACTTTCAACGATATTGATACTGATATTGTTGTTAAAAATATTGGCGCTATGACATCCTCAATAACTCATTTTGCTGGCTATATCGCTGATTTGGAAATAGATGTTGATGGTGAAAGTATCGTCAATATGCCTATCAATGGGAATTACCAAGAAGACCGTGCCAATTTAGTGTTAAATACATTATCGGAATTAACTCCGCTAAATTATGATTTATCAGTTGTTGGTTATGTCACTAATGAAAGCTCTGATGTTGAAATGCAAGTTGGAAAAGATAGTGTTGAAATTTGGCGAAACAGCAACACAACTGGTCAATTTGGGTGGAACCTTGCAAACATCACAGACGTTAATGAATACATACTAGAGTTTGATGTAGAGGTATTCACAGGTAGTGGTATGGTGCAATTTTGGACTGATTCATGGTCTGGTCGAGGTTTCTCTGCTTTTACTGAAGGTGATAGATTTAAGTTCCGTGAAAAACTACACAACATAGGTAGAATTAGATTTAAAGTTGCTGACTCAGGTGGTATTGCACATATTAAATTTAGTAACATAAAAGTATGGAAAATTGAGGATGGTAAACCTTGCGCTAGGGCAGACAATTTTTTGTTAAGTGATTCTCAGCACTTCAAATACTGGAAAGAAGGTAAGTATCTTGGTCCTGAACTTATAACAGAAAGTGTGTGGAAAACTCCGTCACTTGCTAGAGACGCTTGGGTATTTGATGCTCAAACAGACACTTGGACGTTAACTGGGGATGGTAGTGCCGAAGAATTAACTTTTGTAACTACTTCTGAGCAACCGCAGCATATGTTTTTAACAGTTGGTGTCTTAGCAGTATCAGGTGCAGGTGCTGGTCTTAGTATAACATCTGCTAACCCACCCTATATAATTACTGAGCCGGGTTTATACACAGCAATCATTGATCTTAATGAACATGTGCGGCAACAGTTTAAACGTGCTGGTGGTGTTGTAAATGCCACAATATCTAGACCCTCTCTGCGTAAAATATTGGAGCTAAAATCATGAAAGTATATTTAATTTGGGCTGTTGCATTGGCCGAAGAGATCGATACAACAGATCGTGACCGGTATATTGAAAAGTTCCCTTGTGCTGCAAAATATGAACCTTTTTACTTGTTCCCAGCAGAACAAGAAGAAGTTACCGCATTGACTTGCGAAGTAGTAGACCTTTCATCTAAATTACTGGTTGAAAGTGCAGAAGATAAGTACAATGAAACAGATATTACTTATGCTGAATTTGATGCTATGGCAGATGAATTAATAAACCAAGGATTTAGTGGTAGAGCTATTGTATTAAGTGTAGCCCAAGGTAAGTACTTAAAAGAATCTAGATATCCAGAGCCTGAAACAGGAGAGTAAAATGCAAGTGTTAACAGACCAACAAATATTTGGTGGTAAAGGCACCAGAAAACAATGCTTATTTAAAGCTGAACCAAATTCAGGTGAAGTTATTTTGAAAAATATTAGTTCTGATGGTACTTATGTTGAAGTTAAACGATTTGACTCAGCATCGACACCAGCAGAATTAAAAGTACTTTATTACGATTTTGCTGGGGATTATTTTCAAGTAGAATTAACAGTAGACGCTACAGCATCTATTAGTGAATAAAAGTATCGAGGTAATGATGGACGTTAATGAAGATAAATTACAAAAGCCCATTGATTTGAAAGACTGGAAAAAGGCTCCATCATTACAATCAATACTTGATGATGTTTCTGACGCTGCAGAATCTTTGGATAACCACTTAGAAACAGTAAAACGTTGGATTGATAATTTATACGTTAAGGGTTCTGCAAAACCTAAAAAGGTTAAAGGAAAATCCAACTTTGTTCCTAAGTTAATCCGTAAACAGTTTGAGTGGCGCTGTGCTGCGTTATCTGCTCCCTTTCTTAGTAACCCTAACTTATATCAAACAGCACCTAGAACACACGCAGATGTGGAATCAGCACGTAAAAATGGTCTGATACTTAACTACCAATTTAATTACCTTTTGGATAAAGAACGTATCATCAATAAGATTGTACGGACTAACGAAGCTGAAGGTACTGTTATTATTAAAGTTGGGTGGGAAGAGAAAAAACGTGTTATTGAGGTTGAAGAAGAACAGTTTGATTATGTTCCTGCAGTTTCAGAAGAAGAACAACAAGTAGCACAAGCTATTATTGCCCAATATGAGAGTGACCCTAGTGTATTTGGGCAAAAAGGTAATGAGCACTTTTTAACAGCACTTCAGATGTCTTTAACGTCTGATACTATGTACATTCCAGTATCTGCGGGTATTGAAACAGTAGAAAAAGAAATAGTTGTTAAAAACCAACCTACTGTTGAAGTATGTAATATTCAAGATGTTACATTTGACCCGTCATGCAAAGAAGATTACACCAAAGCTAAATTTGTTGAGCACAGATTCGAAAGCAGTATTGCAGACCTTAGAGAATTGGGTATTTATGAAAATCTCGATAATGTAAAAGTTGAAGACAATACAATTAAAGGTATTGATCACGTATCCAATGATCGTGGTATCCCTAATCAAAATTTTGACTTTAATGACCGAGAACGTAAACGAATTATGGTACATGAGTACTGGGGTTTACGTGATATTCATGGTGACGGAATTTTAACTACGTATGTTGTTACTTATGTAGGTGACACAGTTATCCGTATGGATGATGATGTGTATCCAGATGGTGAATTTCCTTTTGTTGTTATAACGCATACACCAATTAAAAACAGTGTATACGGTGAACCTGACGGTGAGTTGTTAGAAGATAATCAAAAACTTTCTGGTGCACTTACCCGGGGTATTCTTGATACTGTTGGTTCAGTGGCTGCAGGACAACGAGGAACTGCTAAAGGTTGGTTAGACGCATACAACTACAAACGCTACGAAGAAGGGTTACATTTCCAATTTAATCCTAATATGCGAATGGACCAAGCGTTCTATGAAACACAGATGCGCGATATTCCTGCATCCGCACTAACACTACTCGAATATCAAAATAATGACGCAGAGAGCTTTACCGGGACAAAAACATACGGTAACGAAGGTGTTTCAGGAAACGCATTAGGTAACAGTGTAGGGGGAATTAACCAAGCTGTATCTGCAAGTGCATTACGAGATTCAGATATTCTAATTCGTTTGGTTAGCGGAATTAGAAAAATAGGCTATAAAATTATAGCAATGAATAAAGAATTTCTTAGTCCAGTTGAAGAAATTCGAATTACAGATAGTCAGTTTGAAACAATTGAATTAGATGAACTTCAGGGTGAAGTGGATATTATTTTATTCCATTCAACAACTGAAGAAGACCAGAAAAAAGCAAATCAGATTTCATTTTTATTGCAAACTTTAGGTCCAAATGCATCTTGGGAAGAGCGTATGCCATTATTGGCTAAACTTGCTGATTTACAGAAAATGCCAGATTTGGCTGAGTATTATCGCAATTACAGACCTCAACCAAATCCTGCTGATGAACTAACTTTAGAGAAATTAAAACTAGAAATTGAAAACTTACGTGCAGAAAACCTTGAAATTAGAACTAAAGCGATGTTAAATCAAGCTTCAGCTAAAGACAAAAATTCTTCAGCTAATCTGAAGGATTTAGATTTAATTGAAACTGAATCGGGTGTTAAATCTGAAAGACGTAAAGATGAGATTAGATCTCAGTCTGAAGGAAATAAAGAACTCGAAATACTTAAACATAACTTATCCACTACCAACGCTGATAAAGCTTAAGGAATGATAATGCAACAACACAACGGTACTATCACAGTCACTCAAGAACAGTTCGAAGAAGAGACACGACAACTAAAAGCAGATGTCGAACGCTCTGACCGTTTAAAAGAACTTGAAGATAACCCTATCTTTAAAGAGTTATTCTTAGAACGGTACCTTAAAGAAGAACCTCAACGAATTACTTCACTATTGGCTTTGTCAGTACAAAACAACAGTAATAACGGACAAAATAGTCAACGTATGCTGTCTCGTGAAAGTTTAGATAACCAGTTAATGGGTATTTCTCAATTTGCACATTATTGTCGAATTATTCATAACATGGGGCATGCAGCTGCAGATCAGTTAGCGCACCGTGAAGTAGTAGACTCTGAAGACGATACAACTGAGGAATAAGACTATGGGTAGAGAACTTGATACTGCAAGCGACGAAGAATTCGACCGTTTATTTGATCAAGCACTTTACTCTGGTGAGGGGGAAGCTGATGCTTCCTCTGAATCCGAAGAAAGTGCAGATGATAGTACAGAAGTTACTTCAGAAGATTTTAATGAAGAATCTGATGATAATGTTGAAGAAGAAGAGTCTTCTGAAGAACATTCTGATACTGATGAAGACGATTCAGAGGAAGAAACTTCTGAAGATGATGAAGTAGAAGATACGGAAGAATCAGACGAAACAGATTCTGAGGATGAAGATAAAGATCCTGACGAATCCGATTATAAATCTCAGATTGAAGAATTATTAAGTCCATTCCGAGCTAACGGTATGGATATGTCTGTTAAAAACGTTAGTGAAGCTCGTCGCTTAATGCAGATGGGTGCGAACTATAATAAAAAGATGGGTATCTTAAAACCCAGACTTAATTTAGTTCGAGTACTTGAAGATAACGATTTATTAGACCAAGATAAAATTAATCAATTAATTGATGTATCAAAAGGTGATGCTAAAGCAATTTCAGCTTTACTAAATAATTTAGGAGTTGACCCTTTAACATTATCAAGTGATACTGACGATTATAAACCAAATACTTACAATGTTAACGAAGAACTACAAGCTATAGAAGATGTACTAGAAGATATTAAAGATGCTTCACCATCGACTTATCGCACATTAGATTCTTCCGTTATTAATAAGTGGGATGTGCAGAGTGTACAAGCTTTTGCACAAAAGCCTGAACTACTTGAAGTAGTTGCACAACATATCGGAACCAAAACAGATAATGGCACTTCGGTATTTGAGACTATTAGCAATGAACTTCAACGAAGAAAGGCTATTGGACTTCAGAAAGGAGTTTCAGACTTACAAGCTTATCATGATATTGGCTTAGAACTATTTGGCAATCCAGAGGAACCAAAAGATGTTATTAAACCTAAAGTCACTAAGCGAAAGCCTGACCCTGAACGAAAACGTAAAGTAACAGCATCATCTAAGCAAAGTGCGAGTAAACCTAAAGCTAAAGGCAAAAAGGAACTCACTTCATCTGCTCTAGATAATTTATCAGATGCTGAATTCGATGCGTACATGGACAAGATGTTAGGTTAAACCCATTTATTTTTAAGGAAGACATAATATGTCACGCGAATATAAAGACCCCTATGGCGGTACCGATTCCCAGATTGGTACTCAGTTTAACGAGTTTCATTATGCACGTAAGGCACTAATTGAAACGCTACCTAATCAGCACTTTATGCCAATGGCTGATGTAACCATGCAGCCTAAGCATTATGGTAAGAACATCAAAAAGTATTTGTATGTTCCTTTACTGGATGAGCGTAACGTAAATGACCAAGGTATTAACGCAGCTGGTGCTGTAATTGCTGATGGTAACTTGTACGGTGGCGCTAAAGACATTGGTGCTATTACTGCTGCTCTACCTACTATTGGTGAGAACGGTGGACGTGTTAACCGAGTTGGCTTTACTCGTCTTGAACTGGAAGGTTCAATGGAAGAATTTGGTTTCTTCGATGAGTACACTAAAGACTCAGTTGACTTTGATACTGATGCACAACTGATGATGCACGTTAACCGTGAAATGCTACGTGGTGCAACTGAAGTATATGAAGATGTATTGCAAGTTGACTTGCTTAACGCTGCTGGTGTAGTTCGTTATGCGGGTATTGCAACTAGTGATGCAACTATCACTGGTGAAGGTACTGCTTCACTTGTAGATTATGACGATTTTGTACGTCTAAACATTATCTTGAATGATAACCAAACACCTAAGAAAACCACTATGGTTGTTGGTTCATCTATGACGGATACCCGTACTATTCGTTCAGCACGTTATATGTTCATTGGTTCTGAACTTGAACCTACTGTTGAACAGATTACTAACTACTTCGGTGAAGCTGCGTTTGTTTCAGTTGAGAAGTACGCTGATGCAGCAACAATTGCTACTGATGAAATTGGTTCAATTGGTGCATTCCGTCTTATCTCAGTACCTAAAATGCTTCATTGGGCAGGTGCAGGTGCAAACGTTAGTTCTAACCCGGGCTTCCACGCTTCAAATGGTAAGTACGATATCTTCCCAATGCTTGTTGTTGGTGATGGTTCATTTACTACCATTGGTTTTGCAATGTCTGGTAAAAATACCAAATATCGCATTATCCATAAGCCACCCGGTGAAGAAACTGCAGACCGTACTGACCCGTATGGTAAAACAGGGTTTATGTCTATCACATGGTGGTACGGTACATTAATCCTGCGTGCAGAACGTATTGGTCTAATCAAGACTGTTGCTCGTATGTAATTGAATTGGCTACCTCTTCGGGGGTAGCCTTTACTTTGTAATAGGGTTCCACCCCACCAAGGAAATCAAATGGCTGAATTAACTGAAAAGCAAAAACGAATTGAAGCACTTAAAGAGAAGTGTGACGAGTACGGAATTACTTATGCACCCCAAGCGGGTGAATCAAAACTGCAGCAACTGCTAGATGCTTATTATAAAGAGCAAGAAGAACTATCGGGTATGCAGAATAATGTAACAACTGCAGATGTAGATGAAACTGAAGAAGAAACATCTACTGATGAAAAACCACTAACTAAAGCTGAATTGTACGAACAAGTTAAACGTGAAGCGACTAAACTTATCCGAGTACGTATTACTTGTATGGACCCTGCGTTTAAAAAGCGTAAGAGTGATCTGTTTAAAGTAAGTAACAAAGCTATTGGTATTGTTGGTCGTTGTGTACAATTTGACGGTAAACCTACCCACGTAGAGCAAGTTATTCTTGATGTTATGCGTGCTAAACGTTTCCAAATGTTTGAAGAAGAAACAGTACAAACAGCGTTCGGTCCACGTAAAGTTAAGAAAGGTCGTCAAGTACCTTCATTTGCTATTGAAGTTCTTCCTCCACTAACTGAGAAAGAATTAAAAGAATTGGCAGCAGACCAAGCTGCTCGTGGCAGCATTGACGGTTAAGTAAAAGCTAAGGAATACTCATGGCTGAGATCAATATTACTGATGTAACCAATGAAGATAACACTGGCATTTTAGATATCATACTGCGTAAGTATGAGTCTATAATCCAAGGAGAATTCAACAAAGGTAATATTGCTCAGTCAGACTATTCCAGTGCTTTTATTAATGGCTATCAAGCTACATTACAGCAAGCATTTCAATTCATACTAAATAAACAACAATCCGATAAACAAGCTGAGTTATTGGCTGCACAAGTAAGTAAGACAGGGGTTGAAGAGAATTTAGTAACTGCTCAAATTCAATTAACTAATACTCAGAAAACTAAAGGTGATTCTGAAATTGCCATTTTAGCTCAAGAGTTAATTAACCTGACTACAGCCAAAACTAAGATGGATAAAGAAATTTCCATTTTGGATTCTCAACGTCTTAATATTGATAGTGAAACAACACTTAACACCACTCGAAATACTAACTTAGGTAAGGAAGGGTTACGTATTGATAAAGAAGTGGATGTACTGTCTGAAGACATTCTTGTTAAGAAAGCTCAAGTTACTCAGATGTCTACTGAGAATACTCGTATCACTGCTCAGAAGAACTTGATTGTACAACAAGAAGCTAACGCACTACTTGAACGAGATAGTATTACAGCTCAGAAAGACCTTGTAATCAGCCAAAAAGCTAAAGTTGATGCTGATATACTAAACATACCTAAACAAGGCTCACAGCTTGATGCACAGACTGCATTGCTAGGACAACAACTGACTAATGCTGTTACTGATAACGCCACACAACTTAAACAGCAAACTAAAATAGATGGGGAAGTTGCGCTACTTTCTGTTCGTAAATTTGCTGAAGAAGCTCAGTACTTGGATACTGTAGACGGTAATGCTGTAGTTGGTGTTATCGGTAAGAAAAAAGCATTGTACGATGCCCAAATTACTGGTTTCACTAATGACTATGATGTTAAGTTACGTAATCTTAAAGCTAATGTATTCAGTGTTATGCGTGGTACTGATGATGCATTGGTGCCTGCTGCTAATATCTATGATGATATCTAAATATGGGCATATTCAGTACTCGATACAAAGTCACGGTAGACGTTGTTTCATCGACTGTTATTGACGAAACCTATAAAACTGACTTCACTAAAACTGCTATTCTGCAAGCTGCACTAGACGAAAATACTACAGTATCTAGTGCACTTAGCCATTCATTACATAAAGGTTTATCCTTTCAAGCAAACCAGTACTTACAAAAAGCCAAAGATATTTCTTCGTTGGTTTCCCCCACTGAGATAACAAACTTAATTGGTATCCCCTACGAAAGTGTACGGGAAGCTCTTATTGATATGCTGGATCAAGATGTTGTAGTTATTGACGCATACAATACAGAAGCAGACCCAGATATATTGGCTAGAGAGTATGTAATAAACAATCTGGAAGGTACTGATACGGGTACTACACTAACGTTTAAACATCCAAGTGAAGATACCTCAGTAACGTTTACTGAAGGTGTTTTTGATGAAGCAGAGTTAGTAATTAAATATGTAGACACTAACAGTACAGAATATGAAATAAGAGTAGACTACGATTATTTTGATTTTAGTAAGGATTACTTGCATGTTAAGTATTCTTTGGTAAATGAGAGTAACATTAGGTATTGGGTGTATAACCCAGATACTGCTATGCTGCACTTCCCTAATTTAGAAAAAGTAACGATAGAAAACTTCTCAGATAACTATTACCCAATTTTGATCATTCGAAACAACTTCAATGATTTGAATGACACTATAACTGATGAAGAAAGGGGAAAACTTAATAGAGCACTTTCTAAAATCGGAATGGACTTTGATACACTACATAATGAAATACTGACGGTAAAAGATGGTAATGATCCATCCCAAATGGAAGACGTGTTTCTTATGTTTGGGTGTGATGTCCTATCTGATGATTTTCATGATAAACGGTATGTCTATAAATTTTTCGAAAATGCTTACTTTAGGCAAACATACACAAAAGCAGACTTTGATGCTTGGGCAGCTACTACCCAAAGTAAAAAACAAGAATTAAAACGCAATATACTTTCTTTCTCAGAAGATAACTCTTTCAAAACAAGCATAGTATTCAACTACATTGAACGTAAAACAATTAATGGAGTTTTACCTACAGGGAACAAAGTTGAAGTTGAACTAGATATAGAACCTTCTCATACTATATTTAAAGTAGTGTTATTGGATACTTCCAAAATATACCTACGATTGCAGATAAATCCTACGCAATATGTTGAGTACTGTGTACACGGTTTACACCAAAGTCATGAAGTGTATGACAACCCTAAAAACGACAAAACTAAAGGACTGACAATAAACTTAGAAGATGCTCAAGCATTCAAAGATAATAATGAAAGTAAAGGAATATACTTACCTGTTGCTCGTACCACCTTATATCAGATTCCCGGTACTTATCGTAATTACGTCCTCCAAAATAGTCTCCGAGTATTGATATATGCTTCAGATGTTCAGAAGGTTAGGTGGTACGAGCGCAGTATTTTTAGGGTACTAGTTCAGATCATAATAATCGCAATATCCATAATCTCACAGAACTACCAAGGTATTGGTTGGGCACTTGCGCTAGAAGTAGTTGCACAGATAGTACTGCACATAATAATAAGTAAGATTTTGGTTAAAATGTTTGAATTGGTTGTTGGGGTTATTGGAATTGAAAACTCAGCAATTGTTGCAGCAATACTAACTATAGCAGCGATAACCTATGGTATCTCATTAGACGAAGCTGCGTTTAGTTTTATTGCAGACTCTATGGAAGTAGTAGATGCATTAATTGAAGCAACGTCCAATGTACTACAAGACGAGTATAAACAAGCGTTAGACAAGTACTTGGATATGGAAAAAGCTTTTAATGAAGAAATGGAAACATTAAAAGATATCCAAGAAGAACTTAACACAGGTTTAGATATCTCAAGAATAATTGCTGATTCTAATGCAATAAATTATATTGAAAGCCCTGATGAGTTTTTTGCACGAACTTTACTAGCTAATCCTGCAGAGTACTCAGTAAGTGCTGTTAGTAGATTTGTGGATTCAATGTTAGACTTACCTAGAAAGGTAGACACAATAGCGTTATCAGAGAATAAAGGTGGAGACAATGCCTGAAGAAGATCTAAATTTAAGTAATATCTTAAATAATTTAACAATGTTTAGTTCTGGCAGCGGAAGTACCCCAGCTACTGGAGCTAGTGGGTTTAACTTTGGTGGTATGTTTGGTGAAAATGGTTGGGCAATGCCAGCACTAAATACAATTAGTGGATTGGGTAATCTCTATATGGGTTTACGTAATTTTGGTATGCAGAAAGACCAGTTTCGCCAAAACAGTCAATTAATGCGAACTAACCTAGCTAATCAAGCTAAGTTAACAAATGCAGCTTTAAATGACCGCCAGATTGCACGTAATGCAATTAACCCGGGTATTCATGAAGATGCTGCATCCTATATGAGTAAATGGGGTGTATCAGGTAAGTTAGGAGGTTAACATGCCTATTACTTGGAAGAATGTAAATCAAGTTGGTTCCACTGGTTCTGGTTTGGGTAGTAATGCTTTAACCGGAATTAACCGTGCCGCAGATAATTTTAATACAGCATTACAGAATATTGCTGAACGTGATAAGCGTGAAAAAGAAAAAGCAGGTCAACGGAGCCTAGCAGCATTCCAACAAGGCATAATTAACCAAGACCAACTAGGTCCACTGGATATTAGTCAATTAGGTCCAGAAGCTAATCCTCTGGCTGCTGTGACAATGTATTTAGCTGATGAGCAGCGTAGACTAGGTAACACTGAAACTAACGCTGATATCGAAGCTACGAAGGCTGGAACAGCGAAAACAATACAAGACACTGCTAACAGTATTATCCAAACCCAGAATGATACGTTAAGAGCTAATACAGGTTCTCGTTTAGCTGACAGTAACATTGCTCGTAATGGTGTACTAAACCGTAGTTCGCAACTACAAGACAGAGTTACAAATTATGGTTTTGACCGTAGAGTTCAAGCAGATAAAGCTAGTGATGTTCAAGCTGTTGTAGATGCAGTACGAGGTTCTACCGGTTTCATTCGTGATGAAAACTTCAAAGATAGTTTAATTTTGGATAACCTACTGACAGAACAGAATGTAAACCCAGATGGAACTCCATTTGACTCTAACCTACACAGTCAAGGTACTATTGATAATACGTTAAAGTATTTACAAGACCAGATAGCTAGTAGACAACAATCACGTAATGCACTGTTCAGACAAAACCCTGCTACGGATGATGTAGGTTCATTTGAAGCAGCTGTTGCAGCAGGACTTAAAAATAATGCTGTAGTATCTCGTGACCCTGAGTTATTTGATGATGAAGGTATTGAGAGTTCTGTTAAATCTGTTGTAGAAACTTTGAATAAAGATCCTGAACTTAAAAAGTTAGGTATTAGTGTAGAACCTCGCCATGTACTTGAAGTGCTGTCAGGAGATAATGGCCCTGAGTCTTCTTGGTATGATGAGTCATTTAACGCAAGTAAATTTGAGACTGCATTAAAAAATCTGATTAGACGTGAAGATGAAATTCGATACGATGAACAAAAATACCTAGAACTATACAACAACTTAAGTAGTGCAGGGATTGAAGCAGAGTTGTCTGCTAGAGATTTAGCTAAAAAGATTGCTACTGGTCGAACACCTAGACCAGATAATCCCAGACAAGCCCACGGTTCATAAGAAATAACCACCCTACGGGGTGGTTTTTTATTTGGTTAAGGATTAAAGTTATAGCATTCCAGAATTAAAGGTTTAGCTATGGCACGTTTTGTTGAAAACCCTGAAGAAGGTTCTATTAACCAGTATCCTAATACTCCTGATGTAAAACAAGCAGCGAGTGATTTACTTAAACGTGGATACTCTTCTCAGCAAATTGCAGATACTGTTGCTAATAACCCAATTAATCCTCAGTTTGGTGCAGCACTAGTAAGTGAAGCACAGACACAAGAACAAGCAAATATTCCTCAAGCTGCCCCTAAGGTAGTTGATACAACGCAACCAGAAGAAGCTCCGGCTATTAGTGCTGATGTACAAGAAACATTACCTAGTGTTGTGGCTGAAACTCAAAATAGTGTTACAGAAGCAGTACAGCAAGCTAAATCCAGTATTACACCATACACCCAAACAACTAACCGGGGTACATTGGATACTATCAATGATCTCAGTTTAGATTTGGGTAAAGGTGTAGTGAGCATTCTAGAAACTGGATACGAATTAGTAAATCTTGGTTTTAAAAATGCGCAGCAACTGACGACTAAACCTAGTGAATTTTTATATCGAATGAAGCAGGGTGAAAACCCAGTTAATATTTTACGTGACCCAAGTTTTGTTATGAACAATGACTTAGGTAACGCATCTGCTGTACGTAAACTTGCAGACAATGTGCGAGAACGTATTGATGAATTTCGCTCAGATGCAGGTAAACGCAATGTCAAAAATGCAAGTGAACTTATATCCACACATAGTCAAATATTTGATGAAGATTTGAAAACTAAAACTGATTCAAATGGGAATAACAGCTGGTGGGATATTGTTCAATCTGAATCAGTAAAAGCTGTTGATGTTATGTCAGTGTATATGGACCACCCTGAAACACTAACAAGTACAGCTGTAGAATCTGGATTACAGTTTATTGTTCCTGCCAGTGCTGCAGGTGTATATACAAAAGTAGCTACAAAAGCAGGTAAAGAATCTGCTGAAGCAATAGCACGTAATGCTGAAAATATTAGTGCTGCTACTATTGGATTAATGGAAGGTACTAGTACTGCAGGTGATGCGGTAGAGCGTGTACGTGAAACTTCATTAGAGGATTTAGCTCGTACATCCGATTTATATAATTCACTACTAAAAGATGGTGTAAAACCTGAAGATGCCCGGGAATTGGTAGCACAAAATGTTGGGGATTCGATAGTTGCTTTAAATACTTTAGGTGCTGGTCTGATTAGTAAACTAACCGGTGCAGCAAAACTAGAAGGTAATCTATTTACTCAGGCTGGTACCAGTCTTTTAAACTTACCAGTTAAAGCACTTATTGGTGGTGCAAAAGAAGGGCTAGAAGAAGGTGCACAATCTGGAATTGGTACACTATCTGATAATCTGTTTACTTCGTTGGCTGCTGATCGTTCAGTTAAGTTACATGAAGGATTAGGTGAATCTGTAGGTATTGGTTTAATCACTGGTGTTACGTCTGGTACTGCCATGAGTGGAGCAGGTGCGATAGCACAAACTGCGACAGGAAGTAATCCAGTAAGTTATTTAGCTGATTTAAACAAACTTAAAAATGGTGAAGCTGCTGACGTTACAAATCCAGAGAATAGTAATTACAGCCCGTATAAAGCTATTAGTGCTTTATTGGATTCCCGGGTATTAACTGCAGAACGATTACAAGACGAAGATAAGAAAAAAGAACACTTAGACCAAGTAGGTGTTCATGTTAAGCGTTTACAGGATATTTGGCGCAATCAAATTGAACGCTATGAAAATGCTACTCCAAAAGATAAAGCTGCAGAAGCAGAGAAACTAAATAAACTTACTGATGAGTTCCAAGAAGTAAATTCAGTATGGAAACAATATAACGAATACCTAAAAGAAGGTGATGTTGCTAAAGCTAAAGAGGTATTTGGAAACCTTGAAATTGCAGATGAAACAACAATCAACAATACCTTAAAAATATTAGGTTCTAGTCCTGACTCATTCTCAGAAGAGTACTTAAATACTTTAGCCGAAAATGAGTTATTAAACGATGATCAAGTGTCTAATATTGAAGCTATTAAAGAATACAAAGCAGCATCCAAAAAGTACCTTAGTGAACGTAAAGACACTGCTACTGTTAATGCTAACGTGGTGGTTGGTGGAGTGGGGTATGTTGGTACTCGACAATATTTAGACGCTATTAGTAATGCTTTAAGCCGTAATGACACTACTAATGCACAGAAAAGCTATAATGACTTAGTTGCTTTTGCTGACAGACATAAAGCCAAATTAGACTTGGCTACACGAACGTTTAATGCAGTTGTAAACAACGAACCAAATGCCAAAGCATTACAGGACGAATTCACTGAAAAGTACTCTAGTGAAGGTACTGCGTATATTGAAATCAATTCAGCCAGAATGATTGGTAATATGCGTAATGAAGTTGATGTAATGAATAAAGCATTGGAAGCTGCAGAAAGTCAGTTCAAATTAACCGAAACTGAAATAGCTCCTGTATCCACTTCTGAGCCTGTTTTACCTGAAACTGATACTACGGAAGCTTCAAGTACTGAATCTCAGCCAGAGATTGCAGGAGAGGAAGAATTAGACGCAGGAAACATTGCAGAATCGGAGTTTGAATCTGAAATAGCAAAATCAGTAGATATAACTGAAAAGCAAGTATCAAAAACACTGAAAGATAGCAAACTACCTTTTGTAGATGTTAAGTCTACTATGCGTGAATTTAAAACTGCATTACAAGATTATGCTAGTACATTGGATATTAGTGCTAATCCAACTAAAGCAGTAAGAAAAGCAGTACGTGAATTTAAAAATGGATTCTCTGATTTTGTTAATGGAACTGTACGGAAAAATGCTCCTACTAATTTTTACCGTTTAGGTGCCAGAGCAGCGAATACAGCAATTAACAAGATTAATATCATTCCAACCCGGGTATTAGAAAGTAGTGCAGCAGTAGCTGCAAGATTTACTGCTAAACGAAGTACAGCATTAGCACATACCGTAAGAGACTTTTACAAAAAAGTTTTAAATGACCCTGAAAGTATTGAAGGTATCACTGCAGAAGATTTACCTGCATTACGAGTGTTTCGTAGATTTCACCGAAACATAAGTAAACATGTAGATGCTACTCTAGAAAATGTACTTAATGTAAATGGAGAAAACTTCAAAAACTTTGGGTTATCCGGGTTTGTTAATGAAAACAACTACAATGAAATAAAAGATGCTGTAACTACGAGTGCGTTTGAGTATTTGGGTAACACAGCAGGTAAGGTAATTAATGACGATAGTGCTATAGCTGCATTGGTTGGTATTGAAGAAGAAGAAGTAACAGCAGCTCATAGAAAGGTTTATCGTGAGTTAGGGGATACATCTAGAAATGTATTTGAAACAGTAGGGGCTAATGTTCTACGTCAATTAGGTATATCACCTAAAAAAGATATGACCAAACTAGAGTATGAACGTATTCGTATTGCATTAGGGCAAGCAGCAATTGAAGCACTAAATAAAGCTGCTATTGTTGAACGTATTTCACTTCCAAATAGTGTAGCAGTTGACTTAGGTATTGGATTACCTAATGGGGCTAGTATTGAAGAAAAAACTGATTTTATTCGGTTAGCTAGAACCAGAAAAAACAACAAACCAGAATTACATTCAACCACTAATTATTTTATTGATAACTTTGCTTTGTATGGTGAAAGGTATAATCGTATTTTTGGTTATGAAGTAAATACACCTAGTTTTACAGTACCCAAAGTACCAGAGTTAGTTAAACGAGTAGGAACTAAAATTCCACGTAAATTACGTAATACTCTGCGCAAGCATAGTAAACGTACTTTAACTAAGAAAAGTTCATTTAACTCATTTACAAAATTAAGTGAACAAACACAAGAAAAGCTTATTGGGGTTGTCTTGGGTGATGGGTTGTCAGAGTTACACGCAGTGGAACGAGACAACATTGAAGGAAGTACTAATGTACAGTTACGCAGGGATTTAAAGAATAGCCTATTGTGGGGTGAAATTTCAGAAGGAAGGGATTTTTATGTTGGGCATGAAGTATGGTCAAACTTCCGTATGGGTATTTCAAACAGCTATGTGAATATCCAAGGAAGTAAAGTAGCTAGAGGATTATTTGGTTACTCTGATCATAATGATGTTATTGACAGCAATGGTGCACGACTGTATTTCAAAATGGCAGTACTGCAGTCTTTTGGAGAAAAAATCGAAAGAATGTCAGTAGCTGATATTGAAAGTAAATTCGATTCTTTCATTGCTGACCCACAAATTGAATCTGCTATTCAAGCAGTGCAAGATATCGAATCAGGTAAATTTGACACTAAAGACGATGATGTAAAAGCAGATTATGAAAGTTTAATTGTAGATGTGATAGAACGTGGTGGAGAAAATCTAGCTACATATCACGCTTTAGTAGCATTGACTAAATACGATGATACAAATGCTTTCCCTACTGATTTGGCTTTAGAAGTAGATGGTATTACTAACGGTGTTTTATTATCGGTATTACAGTTTGGTGGGTATGGTTCCAACTCCACTAACGTTACGTTGGACGATATTCGCAGTGGTGGAGTATTCTCTGACGGAACTACTGGATACGCTGAGTTTATTACACAAAATGGTGCTAGAGACTTTTATGAAAAATTAGCAGTTCAGTGGGATCAAATGGTAAGTCTTGAACTGCAGGGTGTTAATGAGGATATTCAAAAAGGTTTAGCATTCTTTAATGACAGCATGGTAGACAGCCTAACTGATATTGTAACGTCATTTGGCCGTAAGATAGCAAAAGCACCTACTATGGTGTTTGTGTATGGCTCAGGTATGCAAGGGATTATTGATGATTTTCTTGAGAATGAGCTACTCAAGTTATATCAAAGAATGGCAAAGATAAACGATGAAAGTGATTTTGATACTTTTGTTGAACATCTTAATTTACTGGATATAGACACTTCAAATTTAACATATCAAAACCGTAGAGAAGTTTTGTTTTTGGATGAAGCTCAAGTTAAAGCATCTTTCCAACCTTATGCTTCAGCACTGAATAATGCGTTAACAAATACTTTTGATACGTTACTTGAACGCAGAAACACAATTACTGGACTAAGTAACATTGCTACTAGTATGTTTCAGGTAATGTATAACAGTGCTTTGGCTAAACGGAAAAAAGCGTTAGGTTTGGGTAAAAATGATCTTTTATCTGACGAAGACCAAACAAAGTTATTTGAAGATTTAGTTAAGTATTCACCTACAGTTAATACCTACTTATCTGATGGATTATCAGATGGTATGCGCATATTTAAACTAAGCAGAGAATACACAAATTCTGTGGCTACATTGGATTTAGGTAAGAACCCTAGTCGTAAACTATACGTACAGCCTGATGGTTCATTGGCTCCTGCTAATACAACTTTCAAATCATTGAACAGTAAAATACCTACTATAGGTATTGAGTTACCCGGGGCAAGTGCAGTAGTTAAGTTAGTACACCAGTTAGATGCAGGTATCATGGAACGAGTATTACGTAACTACACTGTACTAAATGTGCATGATGCTATTTATGTTAAACCGTCTGAAGCCGCTGACGCGACACAGACTCTTAACTATGCTACTGCATTACTAAGTCAAGATTACTCTATTGTAGATGAAATCGTAGGCATGTATGACAGGGTAGAAAAAGGATTTTTACGAATAGCAACAAAACAACAAGACAGTAAAATTCGCAAAACCAGAAAAGGAAAATTAAAGAAAGCAATCCTATCTAGGTATGCAGTACAAAATGATGTTACTCGTAATCGCTCTGAAATATTCAGTCAAGTAACTAACTGGGACCAGTATTCGTTATATGGTGGTTCTGTGAATGTGCATGATATCTCTGATTTACAAGAATTAGAGTACACCACAGAAACCGCTGACATTACAGAAGACCTAGAAACAATACTGAATAAAGTACTTTCAGTAGACTCTAAGTACTTAAAATCAAGTAGTGATGTGTTTGGGTCATTTAACCCAAACGAAAGCACAACAATTACTAAAAATACAAGTGAACGTCTGCTAAATGACTTGATTAAAATGGATAACACAATATCCAGTGAGCAAGAGAATCACTTACGTACTGTACTTCGAGAAATTGTTAATGAGGTGCTTGTTCCAACACAAGTAGAAATAGAAAACCAAAGCCAAAAGAACATAGGTCAATATCATACTGAACTTAATCGCATAGACTTAAAACTAACAAACAGTTCTGTGAGTGTAGGAAACGCAGCTGCAAGCGAAGTGTACGTACACGAACTTATACACGCAGTAACTCAGTTAGCAATTGAGAATAACAAAAAACTATATGATCACTTGTATAGTATTTATGAAAGTGCACGTAAGGTCATTACTGTTGATATGTTGGCTGGACCTAACGCAACACAACAAGAAAAAGACCAAGCACAACAAATATGGAATTATGTATTTGCTAACACTGTATCTGTTAATGGTGTGAACGCTTCATTACATGAATTCATGGCTTACAGTCTTACTAATGAAAAATTCCGTAATGCACTTAAAAACGTAAAAGTAACTGGTAATACCCGAGTTAAACGTAATCGTAATACTTATCGTGGTAAGTACAATTCGTCTTTCCTACGTCAATTGGATGGTGTATTTGAGTTTGTATGGGAAGTATTTAAAGACATCCTACAAGCTTTAGCTCAGAAAAGATTAGATGTACACAAAACTAGCGCTGATGTTGCTATGTTTGCTTTGGCTAAACACTTTGCTGAAATCGAAGTTAAAAGCACTAATAAACTTAGTCAGTATAGTAAATACATGGATAAAGCTAACAAAGCTGTAGTGGATACTATTAGCAATTTTATTGTGTCTCCATTAACAAATTTAGGTAAAAAAGTAGACTCAAACACTAGGGTTTTACGTACTGTGGCTGAAGCTGTTCGAGTTACTTCAAGAGCTAAAGATATTACATACGCTGGTACCGCTGAAGCGATGAAAAGCCTAGCTAGTTATATGCGTCTTACTGAAGATAGTTTGGCTAGAGCTATGGCTAATGAATTATCAGGTGCTACTAAATCTCGTAGAGGTTGGAATCGTTTAATGAGATTGAGTCACCTTATTGTTGACCAAGCAAGAACCAAACAAAAAACAGAAGTACAGCGAGTCATTAACGATAAGTTCTACACAGAATTGTCCAAAGAAGAAAAACGTGCATTCTATAATGTTGGCTTACGTTTAGACCTATCTTCGTTACTTCCTGAAACAGATGTAACAAAAGAATTATCTGATGCTGAGTACAACAAAAGTAAAGCAGAACGTGAAAACGCTCTGAAACGCATTCTGAGACTACTTGAGGATGAAGGCTACTTACGTGATGAAATCAACAGAATTCATTCTGAGATTAGCGCACAGACAACAGCAAAGCATGCAAAACATATTATTGAGTACTCAGATTCACTTGGATTAGATATTGCGACAGGTGCAATCAACACAGAAAACCATGCAATGAATGCTCACGTAATTGTTAACGCATACAACAATACAACTTTAAGTCCAAATGGGGATTTAGAATTACTCGAAAAGTTGTCAGATGAGTTAGCTACATTACGTGGCATAGATTATGCAGCACAAGAAGATAAAAAAGTATTTGTAGACAGCTTTTATAAAGAGTTATCAGCAGCAGAAAGAAACTATGACGATAATGGATTTATGTTTAGTTTGCAGATGCATAACTACTTTAAACGAGAGTCGTTAGATAAACTGTTTAATGGCAACAAAATTCAAGTAGCTAAAGGTTACATGCGTGAAGAAACTGATCCTTACGTAGATATGATTTTTGTTAAGAAGCATGCAATTCCTTTTATGGAAAAAGAAGGGTATGTACTTCACAACAAAGCTGCTTATGATGCTCGGGATATTAATCAAGCTCAGTATTACATTATGACCCGGGATACCTTAAGTATTGAGCCTTGGATGAAGACTACAGTGTCATTCACAGGTAAGCGTGCTATGGGTACCAGACTAGTCGATAAATACCGTCTAGATACTGATGCAGTTGTATCCGCTATTGAAGCAAATAATGACAATGAGCAGATAAGTAAAGAGATTGCTAAACGACAACAGAAAGGTAAGTATTACCGGTCTGACGCTGCGCTACGACCTATCTTTACTCCTTCAGGTAGAATCTCAGGTTATCGTTATGTGATGAACCATGAAAGCCGTGAAAGAATACTAAAACTTAACACTGATTTTGATGCTGCATTAGGTAGATTAAGTGGAAGTATTCTGGATAAAGTTAACTCTGAAATGATTAACAGAGAAGTCGTTAAAGAAGCTAAATCACAATACGACAAAGCGTATAAAACAGATGCGACTAACTTTGTTTGGATTGGTCCTGAAGTACGTAATCCTAAACATCGTGAGCTATGGCATCAAATTCCAGATGATATGAAAAAGGCTGTTGAAGATATCTGGGGTGTTGAACGTTTTGCAGTAAATAAAGACGACTTCACTAAGATATTTGGCTTCCGTAAATTTGCATTAGCAGATTGGGCACAAAACCAATTAGAAATTGAACAAAGTATGCGTGACTTCAAAGGTGTTATTCACGAAAGTATTTTACGTGCACTGGCTGGTCATACATCTAGACGTATTGGTCGTGGGTTACAAGAACTGACTACAATAGCTAAAGACTCAATTGTAATTAAGACCTTTGATGTATTACTTGGTAACGTAGTAAGTAACATGATCATACTGTTAACTGAAGGCATGAATCCACTGCGAGCCGGTAAATGGGCTATAGAAGGGTGGAAGTATGCTGAACAGTACCAAGATAACCAAGCTGAAATTGTGGATTTAGAGAATGAAATTAACTCTAGTCCTAATTTAACAGCACAGGAGATACGTACTAAACAAGCTCAGATTGCACGACTAAAAAATAACATGAGAACTAACCCTGTACACGATTTGGTGGAACGTGGCGTGTTCCAGACTATTGTTGAAGATTTGGATTTTGAAGACTCTAGGTACACTTATCTAAGTAAACTGCAAGATAAGGTAGCACCTGCGACAGATTATGTACCTGACGCTGTTAAGGATTTAAGTTCATTAGTGTTTATGACACATGATACTAAGATGTACAAAACATTAAGAAACTTCACACAGTTAAGTGATTTTGCGGGTAGGTATGCTTTACATAAGCATAATATGGAAATGAATAATATGAGTGTTGAAGACTCGGTAGATATGATTATGGACACTTTTGTAGACTATGATTCACCTACGCATAGAAGCATCCAGTATATGAATGATATTGGCTTATTCATGTTCACTAAATTCTTTTTAAGAATCCAAAAAGTAATATTTAGACAAGCATTAAATAAGCCAGTTAACACAGTATTACTGATGTTGTTACAGCAGCTATTGCAGGTAAACACATCCAATATATTTGGAACCTTTGCAGGTGATCCTGATAACTGGATGAATCGGGTAATGACTCCAGTAGATAATATTGAAAATGTGGTGAACTTACATGGACTAGGTATTAACGTTTTACGATAAAAATAGTGGCAAAAATTTAATCTTCAATTTCTATTGAACTCATGATTACCTTTTTGCCATTTTTTCTTATTTCATACAAAACCAGAGAGTTACCAAAAGAATAAATACCTGCTTCTATAGTGTTATAGAGTACAAACGCATCTAAAAAAGTATCTAGTTTAATTTTACGTTTAGAGTCAATATGTAATTCGTACGAATCAACTCGTAAGATTAAATGACGAAGTAAGTAAAATGGAATTAAAAGCCATAAAAAAACAATACGAAGTATCATAAATTAGCCTTTATCATCTCTTTTTCAGTAGCAAAACATAAAGTAACGTCTGTTTCATTATAAACAGCATTGATGAATTCGGTAATATTCTTTGTGCTAACTACTGAAGATATGGATGAATTTGTTCTAGCTTCGGCATCAATAAGACCGAGCAATGTGTTTGGGTTTAACGAAGTATGTTCGGAAACTTTAAAAGGATTCCAAATCACATAACGCTTTGTTAGTAAAGTACTGGTGGTTTTATTCATAATTCACTTTGAATTTAGCTCCATTTGTTCTGAAACCATCTGAATTAAAGTAGGTTTAATTTCTGAAGCTTCGTATACTATGACTTCTTTTGAGCCTACTTTAATAATATACTCAATAGTCATACCATCAGGGTCGAATAGAGATATAGAAACAGATACAGAAAAGTTAGTGTAATTGGCCCCAGCAGCAGAGAATAAATGAGTATCAATGGTAATATCAGAGAAATCAGTATTTTCAATTACTTTTAATGTTTTATGAGTCATATTTTGTCCTTTAAATCTTTTTATTTTGTTGGCGTAGCTGGTTTGCTGCTAGTTCATTACTGAGTAGGCATCGACTATGGATTTTGTTGGCCTTGTCTTCATCTATAAGTGGAAGTTGTATAAATCCCATCTTAACGCCATTTAAAATAAACTCGGATCTCTCGTCGCATAGCAAATCTAATTCATTCCGTTTACGCTCTGCTGTTTCAACTTGCTCTTGTAGCTTTAATATAACTTCCTTTTGTTTTTGAATTCTTAAATCTAAGCCTTCAAGATGATTAGTTAATTCTTGCACTAAAGCAGAAATTAATAACATCTGATCATTATGTGGGTATGTTTTGCGAAGCTTTTGAATTTCGGATAGTAGTCGTTCTGACATAGTAACTCCTTAAAGTAAAACAGCCCCTACAATCAACGACAGACCAATGTAATTAATGTAAGGGGCTGAGTATCCAAATAGTTTGAAGGTTCGAAAAGAGCTATTTGAATTAGGTCAAGGTGGGTGGATTCGAACCACACTCCATTAAAATATACTTAGCTATTTGCATTTCACTAAATAAACTTTAGTGTTTTCTTCCCATACCATTTACTTGGCACTAGCTCTGATGCACCAGTAACTAATGTTGCAGGGAACCACCTCGGTAGAAATAAGTGTAGGCTTTCCACCTACTTGCTGGGTTGAGGATCAGGATGTGACCACCATTATCTAGTATTACAATCTCTGTGTATCAAGTACAAGAATCCCATTACTGGGTAATGTAAGTTTCATAGCTCAACTAGATTTTGCTCCACTTACACCATTTTGTCATAACCAGACTTTTTGTAAAACAGTCTTAACCATACAGGGATTCGGGCTGTTAAACTCACTTCACAGAAGATACTAAAATTAGACTAGGAGAAGAACTATTTTGTAGTATTAGACTTATTGGAAAAGATATCTTGTAGTGCTCCTAGAATAGCAATAATAACTACTCCACCTATTACAGCAAAACCTGCTACATATGAAAAAGCAGCTACCAGTAAACCAATACCGATAGCTGCTACTATGCAGAGAATTACTATAAATGCACTAAATAGTGTTTTTAGAATTCCCATGGTGGAAGATCACTTACTTTTTTTGAAAAAGACGTTTACGTTTAGGCTTAGTATCAACTTCTTCTTCTTCTTCGGTTTCCTCTTCCTCAGAATCTAGATCTTCTTCTTCCTCTTCAGGTTCTTCTTCCTCGGATTCTTCCTCTTCTTCAGCTTCTTGTTCTGCTTTACGAGCAGCTTCCATTTCAGCTTTAGTTCGACGCTTACGGCGCTTCGGTTTAGGTGCTTCCTCTTCCTCTGCTTCATCGTCAGCAGAGTTATCTACTTCTTCAGCCTTTGGTGTAGATTTCAGAGTAGAACGCTTAGAAAGCGATTTGGAGGGCTTTTCTGCTTCTGGTTCAATTGCAGCAGATTTAGATTCTAAACCTAACACCATAACTTCAGTAATTTGTGCTGATTCTACATTTAGAGCAGCAGATACGATGTTAATAAGTTCTTCTTTATTTAATACAATTTTCATTTTCGATTATATACCTGTGTTAGTAAGTTAAATTCATTGAGATTTACACCAGCATGAATAGCTCCAACAGCATCAGCAATGTGTTCACATTTATCTTTTGCTTTTGGAAAACTAGAAATCATATGAGGATATTCAGAATGTAGCCAAGATATCATTTGCTCTTTGGTTGCACCTTTACCTGCAGTATGTTGCTTTAGGTATTTTGGATCAACAATAATAGCGGGTAAATTATACATATGTTGAATTGCTGCTAAAAGCATAATACAAATTGCATAACTTTTTTGCGCTGCAGATGTTTGACTTCCTATAGGTAGTTCAATGAAGAGTATATCAACATCTTTAACAAAATCAGCAACAGCACTAAGAATTGTTTTGCACCGTTCAAGATCATCAGACCTAACTGTATTGGTTTTAGTTGTATTTTTAGTTGTCTGCGCTAAAGCAGTAGTAGACAATTCAAATAAACCTTCAGATAAATCTAATGTACCTTTAGCCATTCCAACATTACGTAATGCAGGGTCTAAACCTGCAATGATAATCTTTGACATATTTTACCCATAAAAATAGAGCACTTAATGTGCCCTATTAGTATGAAAGAATTTTCAGATATTGCAATTACTTATTTTTTAAATAATGCTTTTTTCTTTTTAGGTGCATCAGATTCACCTTCATCATCTTCAGATGATCTGCCACCTAATCGACCTGATTTACGACGAGAAGACTTTTTACCTTTCTCTTCTTTTGTAGTTTGATCATCAATGTAGCCTTCGCTGCGTTGTAACCAAGATTCATAGAAGGTAAATTCTTCTTCTTCGGCTTCAATCTCAGGAACAGTAGCGTATTCGTATTCTTCGGCAGCACAGAAAGCTTTATTGATTTTATTGGTAAAACCTTCAGTACCATTATTTTTAGTGTACTTAACTTTGTAAATACCTAAGTAAATTTGTTCACCGATAGCATCAGTAATAACTTCACACTCTTCAACAACTTCTTTAGAGCCATTCCAAACTTTACAGTTTTTAAGTTCAGTTTCAACTTCATCTAAAGACTCTTCAATAGTAAGTTGAAGAATTGAATCGACTAAAGCCCAGCCTTGCATTGTTACTGGTTCTTTATCTCGGTTAAGGTAGTAATTCTTACAACCATTATCTTTATTGGTTGTCATTACAATTGTTTCATTACGTTGTACACCTGATTCAGTTGTGTACTGTATTGTGCAAGTAATAGAACCGTTTTTAGACTCACCTAAAAACATGTTATCAATGGTACAAAGATAAATATTACTATCTAGGGCAGCATTACCCACGTAGTTAGTTTCACCTTTAGCTTTCTTATTTTTTGCTGCTTTGCTTAGTAATCCCATTATTAATCCTCTTCATAGAATTCAATTAGTCGTTCAAGAACATGGCAGATATCGTTATCAATAAATAACTCGGAATCGTCCCACATATCAATAGGGAAACGATTACGGTATTGAAGTGTATCTTTGGTTTTGTCTGTTTGGAAAACATACTTAGATTTAAGTCGTTTTTCTTTTTCAGTGATATTTAAGTAATCATTCTCTACCCCTTTAAGTACATCAGTAGATACTTTGCGGGCTAGTACAATATTATTGAAGTATGACTCTACACCATTATTCATGATGGAGCCTTTAACTTTAACAATTGTTTTGCTATCACCTGTAGCATTGTCAATCACATCAGCTACGTGTGCAAGAATGATGATATTTTTTGTTGAACGTGCAGCATAGTCTTGAATAAGTGACTTAAAGAACTGTGCATACGCACCCCAAGCTTGTTGGGTATTCTTAGAATCTACAACGTACAATGATTCGTACTGGTCCATTAAGAAAGTCAGAGTATCAATAATGATTGTATGACACTCATCATCTTCTTCAGCAGCATCGAAGTAATCAAAAATATCTTCAGGGTCAGTTACTGAAGCGCACTGAAATTTATTTTTAAATGGTGGTTTCTTATTAGCTTCACAGCTTAAATAATACACCCCTTCTTGCTCCGGTAAGTTTCTTAGACTGGTAGATTTACCAGCATCAGACTCACCAATAACAAGTACAATATTGTTATTACCTTCTTGTACAATTTCAGACATTATTTACCCTTTAGTTTTTTGCGTACAGTTGTCATGATAGTTCCATCAATTTCAGAACGTGACAGTTTATTCGCTAGTTTATCATTAAGCTCATACACAGCATTACGGACAGTTGTTTCATCATTATCCGCATCAACAAGAACTAAGGCATATTTAAGTAATTGTTGGTTTCTGTTTCCATCGCCAGTATTACTAATAAACCATCGCTCAAGTGCATCAAAGTTAGCATATCGAGCATTATCTTTTTTGAGTTCTTCGTTTTTGGCTGTGTCTGGAATGAACATGAGTACGTTTAATAACTCACCATCATTGTCACACCACTCACCATCATGTGTTGCCCATTTACGAGAACGTTGACCTGTTTTAGTGTCTATCTCGATTGGCAGCCACTCAAAGATGTTATGCATGAATGTTTTATACTCGTCCATATCCATTTTAAGAATATGTGATATAGGGAGTATCATGCGATATCTGTGATGATCTTCTGTGTGTCGTTTTGTTGTATGTAAGTGGTAGGTGTACTGTTCAAATAGCTTTTGGGCTACAGGAATAGGAGTACCATCATCGATATCAAGTACAATACAGTTAAACCCGGGTAATGCATTATCGTCATGACGATACCCGTTTTTAAAGCTATGGTTACACCAGTGCAAACCATCAGCAGTAGTCAAATCAGAAAGTTGATCAAAGTCTGCTTTAACTGATTCATACCCTTCCGTAATATCATCACTGTAAGATAAGTACAATTCAGATAGCTTGGTTTTTTCTAGCTTCTCACCAGAAAGGAATTGAATACCATTGTGGTAGCTTCGACGTATTACTAAATTACGTCTCCAACCATCAGCAATAGCTAAATCTTCAAGCATTTTACGCTGTTGGGTACCACCTTTATAGAATGGTAAATCTTCTTCTAGGTCTGGTTGTGTTAGTGGGGTAGGAGAAGCAACAATGTAGTTTGCTAATTTAACGTATGGACGATCACGAGTCATAATCCGGTTAAATGCTTCACCAGATTCTTCAACTAACTTAATAGCTGATTTCAGGTGTTCTTCAGTGATTTCTATATCGCCATCCACGTAAGCATATGCACCAGCTATTTTGATAGCTTTAAAGTACCTGTGAGCCATTTCAGCACGTTTAATTTCATCATGCTCAGGCATCTTAGCTGCACGTTTTTCACAGAATAATTGATACTCAAGCCAAAGTAGAATTACATCTACTTCCATTGTCATTTGATGATCAAAGTAATCAACATCAGCTAACTCTGCAATATGTGAAGCTAGGTTATCAATATACTCGTTTGTGTTAGTGCTTGTTTGGATATCGTAAAGCTGTTGTGGGGTGATATTTAAGTTTTTAGCACCCGGGTCAGAATAACCAAATACAGAACGTCTAGCATATCCTGTTTCCATAAATGAATTGAATTCATCCTCTACTTTACCCCCATCAAAAACTTTAGCAGGAGTACCGTACAACATAGCATTAGCTGGTGTTCTACCATCTATTTCTTCGTTACGTTGACTATCATTGGTATTCTTTATCAGTTTGGTTTTAGTTTTACCGATATCATACAACTCAAGATATAAAGTAATTACTTCACCATTACCTAATAGGTTAGAGCCAATTTCATCAATCTCAAGGTTCATAGAACCTGCACCAGCCATTAGTAGTTGATGTCTAAGTTGTTTTACAGCAGGTACAGTACCTGAATCAAAAGAGAATAATAATGGACCAAGCTTTTCAAATTCAGCAATAGCTCGTTCCAGTTCAATAGAATCATCACTCTCTTTCTTTTTGGCACGTTGAATAGCCAGCTTTGCTAAACTTTTCTCTGCAACAGCTGGATAAACTTCATTCAAAAATTTATCTCTGAATGGCTTTAATACCTGTTCTTCCATGATTGCAGTTGAATGGCCTTTACCTGATCCTGATGTTGCTAAATTAATAGCATACATGTTGATAGGTAATACCCCGCGAACATGTGTATTAACACTGGCTCGCATCATAGAAGCTACTTTACAGAAGTTATATGCTACAAGTACTCGGAAAAACAAAGGACTATTGTTTTGTGTTTTTGTACAGAGAATTTTAACAAGTTCTTCTGAAGTTTCGTTATACTCTAGATTGGATAAATCCATTAGTCTGCTAATCCTCTTTTCTTTAATTGTTGGTACTGATTACATATAGGTCTGGAAGAACAGTATTCGCATGCTCTTGCTTTACCTTTATCTACTACTTTAACAACAATACCTTTGCCTTTTTCTCGTTTGTGTTGGTTAGCTTGTCTTTTCTCATCTTCAGTAAACGATTTTGAACAACGTTTACCTGCTTTATAGGACTCTTCTGAAGACCAATATTTATACGAGACAACATCTCTCATCCATAAGTCTTCAGCATCACATTCAGGAAGCTTAGAATCAGGAAGTTTTTGTAGTTTCTGTATTTGTGGTATTTTCCAGTTTAAATACTCTTCTGTTTGCTTCACAGAAGCTAACTCAAAGTCCGTAGCAATAATTGGATGCTCTGGATAGTTACTTTGAGTATTGGCTTCGTAGCCACGAAAATCAGTAAAAAACCGTATAATAGTGATATGGTCTGCTGTGATATTTTCTGGATCTAACCAACGGTAAATACTGCCTTGTTGTGCGTACTTAAGGTCATTAGACTCATTTTTATATGCAAACACATTAGTCATTTTAAAATCTTGCAATGCTCTTTTAAATGCAAAATCAAGCTGACCAGAGACTGTCATACCTGCAATATCACGATATTTACGTTTTTCGAGTTCAACAGGAATATCGTTAGGATGAGCATCATACCACTCTTTTGGCATGTTTATTGATATACGTTCTGCTACATGCTTTGGGATACCTAAAGATTTACATAACGGGACTATATTTCTAGGGTCACGCCACACTTTTTCAATAGCAGCGTGAATAGCAGAACCTAGACGAGAACGAAACAAAGTCATTACATCAATTGGATCAGTGTCACTAGGTGTAACTCTAGATCCTAATATGATTTGTCGTAATGGCTTTATAAGTGTAGTTGTACTTATAACTTTCTCATCAGGATTATAGTCGTAATCATCTTTAGCTAACCACAATGCAACACTTAAAGGTAGGTCAGTACCATTTGCATATTGAGGCATAAATAAATCCATTGGTTAGTCAAAAAAGCCACCGAAGGTGGCTATATTTTAGAATAGTGCTTTGTCATGGTTTGGTATTAATTGTCGGTTTTGAACCCAATTAACAAAATTACCACTATTGAGACTACCATCTAATTTGACACCTGTTAAGCCTTTATATTGTGATGCTGAAATAGAGGTAACAGGAACTTTTGTAACCATATCATATAGGTTAGGGTCAAATGGTGTGGCTTGATGTTCAGAAGGTGAAGCATGTACTTTATTGCCACCAAACAGCTTATCAATAACACTTCCTGTTTTTTCGTCAGAAGCATCATTATTTCTGAATGACGTTTGTGCACACAATGACATAGATAGTTCTTTTGCAGCATCAATAGTTAATTCTGCGTTGGTTACTGGGTGGAAATACTGAATCTCAGGTTTTCCATGCTCAGAACGAAACTTACGAGTAACAAAAGGAACATGCCACTGACCATGAGTTAAAGGCACATACTCTAATGATTCCCGTGCTTCTTTAACTTTAGTGGCAAGAATTTCAATCTCAGGAAATGCCATAGGGTCAATACGGAGCCAATCGAAGTTTTCCCATTCAGTTGAAGTAAGCACAATACGGATGTTTGAGAATGGTTCTAACAAACGACAGGCATGTTGTTTATGGATATTTAATCCACCTTCAGATTCTGGTAAGCCTAAAGCAGCTACAATTTCTGAAATAGTTTTTAATCCAGTTTGATAAAGTAACTCTGCTTTTGTTAGTACTTCTTCATCGGTAATGCGATTTCCTGCCATACCAGATTTGTTTGAAGTCCACTGATAGATTGCAGGGTTTTCGTTAGCATTTTGGATAGCTTTTTTAGTTGGAATAGCCCGGGTACTTGCAGAGTTTTTACTGAAAACGCGATGTGTCAGTAATTCTGCATGTAATGTTCTTGGGTATTCACATAAAACAGTAGCAATCTTTTTTCGAGTGTGTAAACACATTGACCCCATTACAGGAGTTACTTTAATTGAGTTCTTCATATATCTCTTCTACGTGGTTATTAACAATAGTTTCAATCTGATCACTTGAAACATCTAAAGGTAGTGTTACGTGGTATGCCCAATTAGGGTAGAAAATGTCTAAGTTACCCCCAAGAGTTACTTCATCGTGTTGGATTTCAGGAAGTTCTTGCCAGAACATTTCAGTAGTAACTACTTTATTTGTCCATGTAATGACTTCAGGACATTCAAGTACGATAAAGTATTGAGCATCATGAATATGTGCTATAGGTAGAACAAACTCTGCATACTTTGAATTCAGTGTCTGTTCTTGTACTGCTATTCCTGCTCTGTTATTGAGCATACCGTAAGATTGCCCACAGGCGTTCCCTACAGTCCTAGATTCAGCTACAGCTTCATAAGGCATAGACTTAGACCCGTAGACACAATTTTTCAATGTAGGCGTTCTCAGACGCAATCCAAAGGCAATATCTATATAGCCATGTTTGGCTGCAAACTGAATACGTTCTTCTACCCACTCATCGGATTTTGAATACATAGTGTGGAATGCTTCATAGATGCGTATGGCCTTCTCTTTAGGAAAACCACAGTTATTCATAAGAGTGTAATGAGTACCCAGATAAGTAAGGGCAAAAGTAGGTGCTTTACTTTCTTTTCTGTGGCTCTTATATAGATGCTCAATTGAATTTATACTCTCTACTGAATTAGGGTCAATATCTGGCATTTCATCAGAATAGTAATAATAAGCACGCAAACAGTGACCATCATACCCATCGGTATAAACTTTGAGTTTATTTGGGTCTTTGGTTGTTAATGCACTTATCCTATCTTCTAGTGAAGCAAAGTCAGCACCTACCATAATCCATCCCGGGGGAGCTTCAAAACAAGACTTAATTAGTTTTGCATATGGATTACCTGCAGAAGGGATATTCTGCATGTTAGGACTTTTAGAAGACATTCTGCCACTCTTGGTACCACCTAGTACAAAATTACCATGGAGGTACCAATGACCATCTATGTGCTTAACCATTTTGGTAATAAATTTTGATGTAAAGTTTTGGATAAGTATTTTTACATCAGCATAGTCACATAGTAGTTGAACCATGTTTTTTATTTTTTGGTCATCAGTATGGTTTATTAGCTTTTTGATGTGTTTAGCTTTAACTGATGGTTTTTTAGATTTGTTTAAATCTAATACAGGGAGTTCACAAAAAGTGTATAAAAGGTTCTGAGTTTGAGAAGAAGAATTAGGGTTATACTTAACATAGCTAAAATGACTAAATGGCGCTGTTTTATTTTTCCAATCAGCATGTTTTTTATCATGTTCAATCCATTGAAGTTCTTCAGTAAATAGTTTAATAACATCATTTTTTTGTATTTCTTTGTATAAATTTTTACGAATTGCTTTTAACTTTCTATGGACTTTAAAAGTTTGTTTTCTATTTAGTGGCATACCCACTAAATTCATTTGAGTAACAAGAGCAATTGATGGCCTAAAAATAGTGTCATGTACTGATTCTTGATTATCTTGAATAAGTACAGGCATATTTTTTTCGTACAGATAATAAGTACCTGCAGTATCTTTACCATTATACTGTAATAGCTTAGATACTGGTATTACTCGAATATCATCTATATCGTCTTCTAGAGCATAATTACCGAGATACTCTAATACGTTTTCTTTTAAGCCAAGTGAATTTTTAACAGTGTTGTTAGTTGCAAGATAAGTGATTAGTTTTGTGTCAATTACATTATGTTGAAATGCCCGGATACCTTCTAACATCCCGGGAATATGTCCAAGCTGTTCTTTCATGTAAAGAACAAATATCAAAACACTAAGATCATATGGGGCATTATGAAAAACTAATTCACCTTCATAGTGTGTAAAGAAGTCTAATAATGTTTCTCTAACATCATAATTAGGGCAAAACTCGTGGTAATGTGTTTCATGTTTTATTTGCTGTAGGTCACATGAAAATGCAATTGCTTCAGTTTTACTTTTAGCAAATGCTATTGTAGCAATACCCGCTTCATGGAATTCAAGGGAGTAAGCTTCAATATCTACTGCAAGTTTTGGCTCATTAAAATATGATTGCAGACCTGCTACTATTTCATCAAGAGTATTAAGCACAGTTACGTTAATTTCTGGTTCATCTTGGAACTGAGTCACAGTGGTTCCAAGGTGTTTAACAATGTGCTTTAAACAAACTTGTATCTTAGGTTCTATGGCTGGGTTATGAAGAATTGCTTGGTAGTTAGGAAGCAAAAGAACATCTATATGTTCAAACCCGGGAATAACACATTTTAGTGTTGTACCATAAAAACCTTCAGCTTTTCTGCTATTAGTGAGGACTTTAAAATAGGCAGAATCAGCGATGATAATTGTTTGAATATCTTGTGAAACAAGTTGGGGTAGCAGGTCTGCGTAAAACTCCTTAATTTCTGTATTGGATACTTTATTGTTACTGTTGTACGGACACCCTATAGCAACAAAATTGGAAATATCTACATTGTATTTTTCTAAAAAATCCAAGTAGTAATATTCTAATAAGTTTTCTTTTAATGCAGATTCTTTTATTAACAGCGCAACACTAAAATCGTCATTTTCAGAAAATGAGATATATTCCATAAAAATTATTACCCTAAAAGTGAATTGGCGTAAAACACTAACCCTAGTTCATTTATATCTTTTTTGAATTTTTTCTTAAAAGTATCTGCTACTTTAGTTGCTTGTTCTTTACTTAGCTGTTGTATTGGTTGTACAGGAATAACGTTATAGCTTATAAGAGCATTAGGGACATTGTGTTGAAGTAAATTCAAAAAGTCGTATAAAGTATCGTATCGTACTTGATCTGATGAAAGATCAATAACATCAACATCAGTAGGTACAGTTGATTTTATAGCCTTACGATAAGCAAGCCTAAACCAAGAATAAAATTTACATAATATTCTAAATCCCCGAAGAAAGTCTGAGTTATTTTTTATAGTAGCTAAAAATTCTTCACGATATTCGTCTGCAACTGGAAACACACTTAAAGTTTCTGGGTCTTTATTTGTAGTAACTCCATAAGGTCCAGCACTAACAATACCTACTGTAGCTGTAAAAACCATATTAGACTTGTCTAATACTTCATTAATGTCTTTACAGTATTGACAGTCTAAGTTTTCAATTGAAGATACACAATGTCGTAGTACTGTATCTGGAAACAGGACAACTGACCTGTTTGGGTTTGGAAGAATCTCTTTATTCATGTTAAGCCTATGTGTCGTAATAGAGGTAAGCTTTGTCTGCAGTACGGGTTAAGCCTACATAGATAAGTCTAAGCGCAGTATCGTATGTGATGTGTTGTGAATCTTCAATATCCGACATATCAATAAACACAGTGTCTAAAGTCATTCCTTGGATTTTGTGTATTGTCGAAGAATACGTTGGGCGCAGATCTGCAAAAAATGACTTTAATCGAAAATAATCTGACCACATCATGTTTGATGCGAACGCTTTTTGTAGTTTTAAGTACGTATTTATATCTACAGGAATTTTAACATTAACACTAGATAATCCTTTGTGTCCGTCAGGCTGTACTGTATATACACGATAATTCACAGAAAGGTGTGACATTTCAGGATGTGGTGGTGTATATGTTTCTACTTGATTGGAGACACCAGTAACAATAACTTTTTGGTTATTTCGAATTACTATAGAATTTTGCTTATTTTTTACTACTCCATTTGAGACTAGAGGTTCATCTAGCACAAAACGATCAGCAGGAAACCCAAGAGCTTCTCGGATGTTTAAGTTATGTTGTATTGCAGTAGCATTGTGATAAACCAAGACTCTAGCATTGGTAGATGGGTTTTGTTTAAAGTGATCAATTACTTTTTGTGAAAATTCTTCACCATCTAAGGCAAATACATGCTTATTATCTGGTTCAATATATGGAAGTGATTTAATACCTTCTTTAATAGCTTTACGATACTCTGTAGCGATATCAATAATAGGGTTATCCCCGGTAGTTCGCATAACTTCAGTGAGTTCAATTTTATACTCAGAATCAATATCAAACACAGGAGAAGTACCAGAACTATCTCCAAGTAATTGAGCGGAGTCACCTACATACACTATTTTACAATTATCTGATTGTTTAACTAATTTACGTATTAAAGCTAATGCACTAGCTGTAATATACGAAGCTTCATCAATAAAAATAATGCAATTACTTAATGGAATAGTATCACGAGTTTCACGTAATGATGTTTCACCTGTTTTGTAATTTTCAAATAATTTTAAGCCAAGCAAACTGTGGTAAGTTGTTGCATCAAAATCAGTAATTGATTGGATATTTTCTGCAGCTTGGTTTGTAGTAGCGGTAAGATAAATAGTATGAACACTACTATCTAGAACATCATTGTTTCCAGAGTGTAGCTTAGAATCAAATTCAATTGCAGCTAGTGCTTGATTAATTAATTCTCTGACTACAGTTGTTTTTCCGCAGCCAGAGTAACCAGCAAGAATAAATTCGTATGCTTCAGGATTTAAGATAAAATCCAAAAATAATTCAACAGCTTTTTGTTGTTTTTCATTTAATTGCATATTACACCTCAAAGTGGATTAGTGTGCCAAAATCCACTTCAGCATATTTGTTATTAACACAAGCCCAAATAACAGGATATGGGGTTGGTTCTGTTATTTTGTCACAACACAAATCTGACAGTACTACTAATACTGTAGGGTTAATGTCATTGGTATAGTCAAATACAGGCTGTAACTCAGTACCGTTTCTGCCACTAAATTCAAGTGAATAAATGTCATCAGAAGATGTGATTTTATGTACAGACCTGATAGCGTCATCAAAAACAATAATGGTAAATTCTTCTATATTGAATGTTTGCTGTACATGGTTAATGTGAGATAAGAAAGAATTAAATTCCTTTTCAGTAACTGAAGCACTTAGGTCTATAGCATATGCAATAGTAGTTAAACCTTCAGAGTACAGTGAAGGAGCATAAAAAGGGTACCACATGTTAGGTTTTGCATATGAATAATCATCTTTTATGTAACCATCAACCATAGTGTTAAGTAATGTCTCAACATCTATTTTAGGCTCCATAACGGCTGTTACAGCTTGTTTAAACATATCAGGAAGGTCTGAATACATTCCTTGCATTTTCATTGCTGTAGCTGCTTGCTTAATCAATGATTGAGATTTTTGAATAACTTCATTAGTTGGTGTTAGTTTTTCTTTTAGTTCTTCTGGGAGTTTGTCAAAGTCAGGTACAATATCGTCTAAATCAGGACGATCCATTTTTGGAAAATCAACCAATAGTTTTTCGTATATTTGCTGGATAGTTAAACCAATATACTCAGGGTTATGTAGCACCCAATTAGGCAATTTAAAACTACTTCCAATGAATGTATCATTAATGAAATAATCCATAGCATAATTCATTAATTTCTGTTCACGTTGGGTGCTTAACGATTTTATAATGGGACAATGATTTAAAACTACATGGGCCAATTCATGAACTAGAGAACCTAATAAACACTCAAAAGATTCTTGCTCTATCATTTTTGGGTTAATAAGAAAATCAACACCGTTAGTTGCAAATGTGGGAACATGTTCAGTAAACACTACATTTGCGCTAAGAAAAACAGTAGCAAGAAATGGTATTCCTGATTTTTGGTTTACCATTAATTGATACCGAGCTTTTGAAATAACTTTATTACATTCTTCTATATTCATAATTACATCAACTGAAGACCAGCTTTAGTTTGAAGGGCACGATAAGTAGCTTTAGCACGTAACCTTGGGTTTCGTCTTAATACGTCTTTACAGAAGCATGAAATGAACTCAGGAGGGATACGTTGCATAAAGTATGAAATTGCAGTATCAACATCATCATCTTGTCCAAACTCTTGCGAGAGACGCACAGAGAGCATATACGCAATAGAGGGTGAACTAGGTATTGGTACTGTAGTTGGATTTTTTAGAATTTCATCAATTTTTGGAGCTTCTCTGAAGTACTCACATTCTGCAATAAATTTGATTGCATGCTTAATGCCAATGGCACCTGCTATACGCATTGTATGCGCTTGTGTGATGTCTTCTATGTCTTCTATCATAGGACTCAAGAAATCTGTCCAAGTACGCTCACAAGGGTATGTGAGGTCTGTATCTTTTGGATTGAAGTCATTAAGCATTCCCGGGTCATTACGGATGTACGCAATAATGCGGCTATCTACATTTGATTTGATAGCGTAATCAAGCCAACTATCTAGATCTGACCGTACAGGGATATGGAATAGACGAGACTTCAAGGCAGTACTCATAGGAAGCACATGAGCGTTGTCTGTAACTAAGTTACCAGTAGCAGCACATATTACACTTTCATGTAGTTTATTTTGACCTACTAAACCATCTAGGATGATGCCATAAGCTGCGCTTTGAACGGCTTTAGCACATGAAGAAAGTTCCTCAAAGACAATAAGCCAACCATCGTAAGTTCCAATTTCTTTACCTTTTTTATCATATTTCTTAGGTAATTCATCACCCTCAACAGGAAATTGTTCCATAGGGATAAACTTACTTTTATTACCAGAAACAACAGGAAAACCATTGATAGCAACGGGGTCGTAATAAGCTAAACGAATATCAATAAATAGTAGATTATACTCTTCAGCAATACTTTGTAGTGTCTTGGATTTACCTACCCCGGGTGAACTAGTCAAATATGGTACAAGTCCTGCGTCCATAGCATCCATAGCTAGTTCTTTGGCTTCAGGCAATGTTGAAGAAAATTGAGACATATCAAGTGGATTAGTGTCCATATTAACCTTCTAATAAATTTGTTAGTGTTTTTGCTTGAATAGTTGTATCAACTATTTCACGAAATTCTGATTCAATTAGTTTTAGTTTATTAGCTAAAGCTACTGACAAAGCAGCAGTGTCAATATTTCTGTGTGGGTTTGTTTCTACTGTTTCAGCCAATTTAATTAATTCAGATATAGTAAGATTTTCCATTACTACCCCAGAACAAACCGAAGGTTTGTACTTATGTTGTTAAAGTAAATATTCAAAATCAGTATCAACCAATTTAGAAATTTTTAAGTAATAACCAAAAATAACTATATCAATACTATGTACAGGGACATCTAAATTTTCTAATTTTTTGTTAATATGATGGAGTTCATATTGAGTAGATGGAGAAAGTTCGGAGTGCGTACTAATAAAATGGATAGCATCAAAATTGTCTTTTAATTCTAAAATAGTATCAAGTTCTGAGACAAATCGTAAATCGGGAATAATAGTAATTTTGTCTGTGTATTGAGGTTTTGCAGCAGTCTCTAAAACATGTTTTGCAAATACAGAATTACCATACAAATCCTTATATAGAGTTTGGTATGCTTCAAGTATTTTTCGTGGAGTTATTTTTAAATTAAAGCCATGTTTACTATATACAATTTCAGTGTCTTTATATTCATCAGTAAAATTTGAAGTTTTTAAGCCAGTATCCTCTTGTACCATTGTACATAAAAGGGTAGCAAATGCTGAAATATCTACAGTATAAAGATTTTCTAGATGATTTTGTAAGTACTTGGCTGTAACATCTTTACCAGATCGCTTATCACCCATAATAACAATTAATTTATTCATTTAAGTTCTTTACCTTTTAAGTTAATAAGCCTTTGGTTAGTAATTGAAGCTGATTCTCTCCATTGACCTTTATGTAAATAGAGAGCGTAAAAACCATTAGGATTTGTTTTATAAAACGTACCTGAAATTAAGTATTGTCTTTCTTTTGACATAAAAAATAGGGTGCTAGGCACCCTTTCCATAACGGGGAGGAATAAAACTTATTCTTTATCTTTGCGTGCTACAGCTTGTGCATCAGAATAAGAACCAGATGAATACCGGGCGTTGGTGCCAGTAAGAAGTTTTTCTTGGTTAGCTTGAATGGCTTCATTAATAAAATCATCAACGTTATCCAGTAATTGCGCTTTATGTACAAACATTTCAACCTTAGTACGAACTGCGTTATAGAAAATACGTAATGCATCTAATTGGTCTTGTTTTGGTGTGTCTTTTGCATACACTACATGTTTTTTTAAAACACCAAATGGACCTAGTACATCGTTAATCGGGTCTACAAGTAAAGTTTGAGTAATGTAAGATAGGTTATCTTTGAATTCACCTTGAATTGTAGATGCATACCCCATCAGATAAAACATGAAATCGCCCAACTCTTCGGTAACGTTTTTGGAATCATTGTTATAAATTGCAGCCTGTAATTCATTAAACTCATCAAACAAGCCTGTAAGCATATGCCAACGATTAATAAGTTCTGGTGTCATTTGGCTTAATAGTTCTTCTGGGTCTTTAATTAAGACAAGAGGAACATCATGTGTATACTGTGCTAAAGCAAGTACTAAGTTTTGTTTTGTGATCATTATATTTCCTATTAAAATTCTTGGTAAACACCAAGTGCTGTGAAAATTTCCATAACCTGATCATTAGTCAAATTATGTCCATTAATTGATGCAATCCATCCAGCCCCAATAAGTCTACCTTTATTCATGGTATCCAATACAGTTTTGTGATGACTGTTAAATGTGTCTATCATTTCGGTATGGGTTTTAGGGTCTTTGTTTTGGATTGCTTCAAATTCTAGGGAATGTTTAAAAGTACCGTCAGAACGTTTCTTTACACTAAACCCAGCCATATACATCATCCATTGATATCGGAGTGTAGTTAATGCTTCATAGTCTTTTAGGCTAATTTGGGTTATTACTTGTTTTTTATGTAAATGATATAAAACTACTTTTTGGTTATACATTCCATTTGTAGCAAATACTGCTACTTTGTTACGCATTGATGCTCTGAAAAGTAATGCTTGTTTTTGTTTGTTCATAGTTTATCCAAATGATTTACGGGCATCAGCTTCATTATCAAATAAACGACAACCCCAAACAGTGAGTTTTTTGCTGTCATATAACGAACGCATATCACTATCTTTCATTACAGCATCACAAGCTTTTCCAAAGTTTAATGCAGTAGCACTACCTAAGAATTTTGCAGTATCTGTGTTGCCTGTGATGTTGTATCCTTCCATCCAAACATTAAATTGTTTTGGCTTCTTTTTTGGCATTACGATTCCTTTTATTTTTTAATAGCTAGTTTGACACCTTCAAGAGTTTTCCAGAACAAGATCAAAACCATAGTGGAAATAATGACAATGCCCATGAAGACCCAACCTACAACCAAGAAAGAAATTCTAGCCCAACGTTTTTGGAGAATAGTAAAATCATTTTTGTATTCTTGGATAAGGATAGAATTTAAAACAAAGTTAACTACAACAATAGCGAGTATTGAAAGTATTTCATTTAGCATTACGATTTCTTTTATCCCTCAGTATGCAATTTTTCTTATGTGTAACTGGGTTTAGGTGATTAGGGTTAACACAAGCCCGATTACAGCAAGAATGGTCTAACTCACGATTCTCAATATTACCCCCAACAAGAATGGTGTAAATGGCTCTGTGCGCCATATTACGGACACCTTTGTACCAAGTACGCTGATAACCATTAGGAGTTGGATCTTTGCCTTCAAATAGCCAACAGGAGGTTTCAGGGCATACTTTAATTTTTTCTTGCATATGTGGGGGCAATACTGAGATATCGTACATTATTTTAGCTTACCTTGTCTGTATTGGTCTGTAACATCTTCTACGACTTTGTAACTACATACTCGGACTTTTGTATGATCATAATCAGAAGGGATTGATACAAAGTCTTGAGGTCGAACAATGCATTTAATTACACGAATACGAGTATCAGCACCATATGAACTTAGGTAAGATGGTGCACATACATGTAAACCTCTAGAGCATGTTTGATCAGGGTCTTCGACTACAGAACTGCGAAGCATTGTTACAGTTTCACCTACACCGTTGAAAATAGTATTTGAATAGAGATCCATAAAATCATTGTCTACTTTTTTATAGCATACAACGTTACCTTTATCAGTTATTTCAATGTGGGCTTTTTTAATAAAAGTCCAAATTCTTTCATAAATATTGAGTGAAGGGCATGCTTGAATATTTTCAAAGAACTTCAATAAATGCTCAAAAGGTTCTTCCCGGGTAAATGCATCTATAAGGTCATCTGCAAAATTATTTTTAATTGGCGTATCATTCATAAAGAATTGGTCATTCTCAATTCTAAAATTGCCTTTTAAATACTTCTGTGCAGCAATTTTAATTGAAGCCAGTTCTAGTGCTTTTTCATTGTTACCTAGGGTCAATTCTAAAGCAATGTCTTGGTACTTAGGATGTTCTTTGGTTACAGCTAAAGAATCACCATCATCCAGTAAGAGGGTGATAAAAGAACCGGGGTCAATTGTCGCAGAAATAATAGTACGCTTTTCATTTGTACTTTCTGTTGGTGTATCTGCCTTATCCGCAACTTCTGGTTCAGCAGTTTCAGGCTTTTTTACAGGAGCTTTAGGTCTAGATTTTTTAGGAGTTTTATCAGAGTCAGCTAAAACTTTCTTAGGATCTTTCTTGGGTTTATCTTTTGTTATAGTAGTGGCAGTAGTTTTATTTTCTTTGTGTAATCCTACGTTACTTAAAATCCTGTTTAAAGTTCTAGGGCTAATATCAAACTCTGCAGCTAGTTTTGTTTTGTTAACAGCACCATCTTTGAGTCTTTTTTCATACTCAGTAATTATACTGTTGTTACGCTTTTCTACTTGGTTGGGTGTTAATTTTGTCATACTTGTTTGCCTTATGAATTAAAATAAATAGTCGTTGTAGCCTGCTTAGTGTATTACGACTAAGCTTAATTCCTAAATATTTTGGGTTTTGTAATAAACGTTCTATTTTTGCTAGTTTCTTTGCTAAAGTTCTTGCTACATGTTTAACATAGCTTAATTCAGATCTTGGAACTTTTGGGATAAAATAATCACAAAAAGGAAGCATTGATATATTTTTATCTTCTTCATGTTCAATCAAGAAATCTGAGTAGTTTCGTAAAAAGTTAAAAACATTTTTGTACAAATACTCTAATGTTGAGTCATTTACTAACTTATAGATTGTTTTATAGTAATCAGTGTAATTAAAGTATAAACTACTTTCGAATACAGAAATCTGTGCTGCTCGTAAATGAAGTTTATAAAGCTTTTTACTTTTTTGTGTTTTATTAGCAAAGTCAGAACCAAGTAAAAAAGAATAACGTTTAGATTCTTTTATTTTGTAATACGCAGATGAAGATACAAAAACAAATCTAATATTACTTTTCAATAAAAAGTTTGCTTTTAGAAATACTAAATATTCAAGCATATATGTGAATGTACGTTTGTATGTCACATCTACAAAATAAGTAGTATAATTAGGATCTTCAGATAGTGTACTGAAGAACGCTAGTGTAGTCTTTCCAATTTCTGTTGTGTGTACTACGCTTGTGTTATCGGAATTACAATAAGCCACATCAAACCATGTTCGTGGTTGTGATGCTTTTACTTTCTGTTGTATTTTTTCTTCTTGTTCTTTTGGTAACTTTGGTAAATCAACAACTACTATTTCATCATAATACTTCTGTAATTTACTTTTTAGTTTTTGAACGTTTTCACTATCTATAACTAAAAAACCATTTGATCTATGAGAAGCATAGGTAGAAAAAGCAGAATCATAACTAATTTCACCATGGTTTAAAAAATACCCTAATTTATGTCTCATTTGAGGTTGCTTAACATATATAGTACAAGTTTTATTAGGGCTTGCTATGTGTTTTTCATAGTTAAATTTAAATGTTTTTTCTTTACTTGGATAGCAAACTGATACATTAAAAAGGTTAGAAACAGTATCTAGTGTACTATTTAATTTACTTCTCCATATTGGAATGAAGTGCACTAGACTAGTTCTCTTTTCTAGTGCACTCCAAAAAAATGTATAATTTCGTTTAATGTAATCTTTTGTAGTATTACCAAACTTTGTATTGTTTAAATTATCAGTAATAACTGAATACGAATTTTTTCGGTTAGCCCAAACAAAAGTTAAAATTTCTTTTTTATAGTGTTTTAAAATTTTACTAAGCAAAAGACTTACTACATGGTTAGTTCTTTCACTATATTCTAAATTTTCACGATCTGGTTTAATATCTACAGCATCAACAGGAACATCTACGACAAATTGATATATTCCAGAAAGACTTTGAATTGCACTTAATTCTTCTTTCCATTTTTCTCCATGGTCTGAGTCTAGAGATAAAGGATAAAGTACACATCCCATGCGAATTGCAAAACTAGACTGATAATGGATATTAGCAGAGTAAAGAGGAAGTGATATTTCTGAAAGCTCTAATTCATTGTCTTGGGTAGGTAGATCAATTTTAACATTTAAGAAAGTTTTAGGGTTTTCCAGAGTATAACGATACCTGATATTATCACGACCAAAAACATTAGGTTTTACATCAAATGCGCTTAGTTCTTCTTCAAATGCATTAACAAATTTTTGGATGTTATTTTCTGATACAGGAACCTTTACCATTACACCGTTAGGCTCATCTGTTGGACCTTCTTGGAGTAGTTCTAATGGATTTTCATTCTTTTGGATACTGCTTCTGAATGTTCTACGAATACCATCTAAATATGTTGTAATGAAATAAACTTCAGTAATTGCAAATGGACTTTTACCTCCAATACCCCAACCACCAATAGAGTTACTTTCAGAGTTTTTAGATGAGTTGCCTAGCACTGAGTACACTTTAACAACTTGGTCTATATCCATAGAACAGCCATAGTCACGTACTATAAAGTACGGGTCTAATTTAGTTGGTAGAGTTACATCAAAAGGTTGATCTTGTTTGTTTACTGCAATGTGCGCATCTAAGCAGTTGGTGCATAGTTCACGAACAATTGCATTGATTGGACGTAAATATAAGCTTTTAGTTAAGATAGTAAAAACTGTATTGTTCTGTTTGGCAGTATAATCCACTTTCATTAAAGGCTTAATGCCGATTGTTTTTACTTGGCTTTTAGTTAAGTTAAGACGCATTACTTTTCCCCGTATTTTTCTGCTGCGTATGTTGTGTAATGTTCTTGGTATGCTTTTGCATTTTTTACTAGAAAATCAGAAAGAACTTCTTCGTTATCTACAACCCAAACAGAAGCAAAAGTATGTAGTTCTTTTTGGATCATATAAGTTACATCTTCAATGCTGTAACCAGCAAAGTCTGAGTAGTAATTAATTAAGTCGAATGCAGCCCCATTTATTGCTTGTTTTATGCTACTGAAGTTAGCGTACACAAAAATATTGTTTGCAATTAAGTACCGAATAAACATAGGTTGTGCAGCTATTCCTATTGCTTTACCTCGTATTTCTTGTTTCATTCGATATTTTTTATCAAACTTAATACGAATACTTTTATAGAAGTTAGCCATGGTTTTATAGTCATAATACTCTTCAACTAAAAGTGGGATTGTACTTACTCTGGTTCTGAGGGTTATTGTAATCCCATCAAATAACTTTGTTTCTGCGTTTGTTCCTACAGGTAATTCTTTAAATAATACCGGAATTTCTTTTACGCTAAAGTAATAACTAATACTTCCTACTACAGCCAGAAATACGGCAATAAAAATAAAAATTGAAATAATCATGGTAACTCCATAGGTGAAATAAAATGCACATTAAACTGTAGATAATCATTACGGACGAGAGCATGAACGTAAATTAAAATTAAGACTATCTACAGATTAATATGCACTGGACTATCTAGTTTTAGGGTATAGGGTAAAGTAGCTAAAAATAGCTGTTTTAAGTAAAGTTAGGATATTATTTTTAAAAAATAAAATACCAGAAAAAGACACCGAAGGTGTCCTTTCCTGTATATTTTTTATTCAATTTAGCATATATGATATTCAGCTGTTTTCATTAGAGTAGATAGTTTAGAAGTTCTCTTTCTAGTTCTTATGAACTTTCCTGAAACTTCTCTTGCTATCGTATCTAATAAGTTCGAATCAGCTAGTTCTTTGAATATCTTTAAGTAGTGATACCTCAGTTCATTTACTCTATTTGGAAGTACTGCAAAACAGTCATGAATACTTAAGATAGGAAAGTTGCATCGTCTGCGTAATTCTCTAACTACATATCCGTCTATAGACTGTACTATGTTTGCTGGCATTGGCTTGTTGTACGTACTGGTAGTATTGTCAGTGAATTGATATGTGAAAGTAGTACCTTCTAATTCATTGATTTCTACCTTAGTTTGGAACTTATCCAGTACAGGTACATGTGCAACATGACCATCAGGTAATGTCCATTGGTGGTACAGTGCTTTACTGTTCCAGAATGACAGCATTAAGTACATAAGGTCTGTAGCCCCGGGAAACTCTTCAGCAAGGGTTGTATAGAACATTTCAAGTTCATGTGTATCCTTGCCAAATACCTTCTGAGGTTCTGCTGTAGAAGCATAAAAGAATGTCATTGTAGGTGGTTTGATCACACTTCGTTCAAGGCGCTTACCTACAAATTTAGACATTGTTTCAGCCATATTGTTGTAAGCACACTGACACCCATTAACGTTAATGAGATTGACATTCTCAGCAGTGTCAGGACATCCAGACAGTACAGCTAATATTTGCAACCCAGAAGCTGTAGCATCGAACATAACAGGTATGTTACAAGGTTCACCTTTATACGCTGCATCTATGGCTCTAACAGTTTTAGCTGCAAGTATTGCTTCTTTCCCTGTTTCCAGTATTTCTTCTCTGTTTATGTTGTTGTGATATACAGCTTGACCTATCTCTAATCTTTCATCCCAATCTTCTTTATCGAAGCCTAAATTATTGGCTAAGTTAATGAATAAATACTCTAAACCTGTAAATTGGCGCATTGCTCTCGTCCTTATTTCAGATATAAAAAAGCCCCAATTAAGGGGCGTATTCAGTGTTGATACTACCTAGTTCATCATTTTCCAATCTTGGACAAATGAAGCTGTCTGTGCTCGGGTTAAGTTAAACTTAGTTCGAACTGTGTCGTATACTGTGATGCTGTCATATTTTCCATCATCCTTAAGTTGACTAATGAACTCCATAACTGCTTTTTTCACATCTTTAGTTTTAGACACTTGTTATTTCTCCTTTTGCAAAGTTAATAAGTGCTTTCTTATATTCAGTTGATTGTATATTGATATGATGTCCTTTAGAGTACATACGCCCTCTACTATCATACCCGTAACGCAAATAGAATCTGTTACCTGCGTCTAGTATTTCGTTATACACTTGTTTGCTTGTATTAACCAATAGTTCAAATTGTCGTTTCTTTTCAATTGTATCTAGTGGCTTATTACTTTTCTCTGGAATTTTAAGTACCTCAGTATCCAGAGTTAAGGCTTGCTGTGCATATAAATTCAGCGCATCTACAGCTATGTTAGGTGTATTTCTGGCTAAATGATGTCCTAACATACATGAGCCATCTACGTTGCTGTAAGAGCCATCTGTGGAGACATCTTGATATGCCATTGGCGGTATTAGAGAAGGTGGAACATACATAAAACTATTTATCAGTTCAATTGTATCTTCATCCAATTCCATACAGGCAGTAACATACATTTCATTGTACTCGTTAAAGTCAATATCCACTAAATCTGCTTCTGCCATTAAGACTATCAATTCAGCTGCTGTAGTGACTTTATCTCGGGTAGTGAAATCAGCAAACAAAGTATTATTGAACCACCCCATAGTAGCTCCACATACAGCTTGAATTGACATTGTTTCATTGCTGGCTAATAGCGGGGTTAACACGTATAGAAAGAAATCAGTAACCTTGTTAAGTTCTAACTTCAGTATGTTTAACCTAGTTCGTTTTGATTCATACCCGGGGTCGTGTTTAACCCATTCCTTAAATGAAATAAATGCTTGCATGAAATGCAACCGCATATCCAAATCTTCAAGTAATTCTTTCTCGATTATTTTACGGATATTCTTTTTGGAATATCTGAGTTCTAAATCAAGTTGTTGTTGTAAAGCATTCATACTATCTCCTTAAAAATTAAAAGGCTCCCGAAGGAGCCAATTAGGTTATTTAAAGTTCGATATCATCAGTTTCAATGAACTGGATAGTTCCAGTTAAAGTGAATACGTGATCTGGGTCTTGCTCTGCTTTGCGAATCATGGCAGCAGTTGCACGATCAATACCGGTTAAAGGAACACCTTTAGGTAAAGAATGCTCATTACCCTGTTTATCTTTAAGACGTGGATTCCAGTATGCAATCACTTCAGGTTGTGAACGATTACCACGAGCAGGAACACGAGATTGCTTTTCAGCTTGAGTTTGGTTTGATTTCTTTGAAACAGCCATAGTTAAGTCCTCATTAACTAAGATTAAGACAACATTGTCACATGTGTCCGAAGGACTTATTAGAGTGCTATCTGAACAAGTTAAAGTAGGGGTCGAAGAAAGAATTGTGTGCTTTTAAGGCCCAAATGTGCGAAGCACACAGGGCCATATATCAAAGTTCTAGAGGTGGAAGTTTGACTTTTTTACAAGCGTACTGGATACGATCAATTTCTCTCCAAGCTCTATCATATTGATTTGAATTAAATGTACCTACTAACTCACCTAGATAGTCAAATATATATATAGGTTTACACTCCATATACATTTGACGAATCATATCTAAAGTACCTTTAGATTTACCATCCCATACAGCTACAAGTATGTCAGACATATTTTGCATCTTAGTATTACGTTGGAATCCAGCTAGTGCATTGTAAGCAACGTTATTACGGTATTTAATAACACAAGGTTCAACAGAAAGATCATTCCATGCAGCAGGTACTGGTAGTACTTTTACTCCGATAGATTTGGCATAATCTGCAAAAATTGAATCTGCTCCCGGGGCTTCACCTGAAACATTAATCACATCGTCAAATTTATCTAAAACAAAATCATAAATCTTCTTAGTAACGCTAATATCTGTAAAGCTACGTCCACCAGCAAATATAATTTTCATGGTATGTCCTTAAATTGGGTCCAATGAATAGATAGTTAAATTAACTTGTGAATTGTCTGCAAATAACGTTTCGATGATTTCAAGAATAATATTCCAATCACCTCGTGCTGATCCTGCACCTAACATAGGGCAAGCTAGTTCAATAGGAGCACCTGTTCTATAAGACTCAGCACGCAATCGAGCATTGATGTCGTGAAGACCTTTAAACAAATATCCATAGTGAACCTGACGTCCATTTGTACTTGGATTCTCTTGACCAAACAGGTTGTAAATTACTTGGTCGTTTCCTACGTTGTAGTGCATGTAGGTACCAAGTAATTTCTCTGGGTTATCCATCTTGTCACACACAGCTTGGTATCGCTCTAGACATTGTGGGTAAGCTTGTGCAATTTGTTTTGCTACACCTCCACCCATTACACCTCGAACATTACAGCAGTGAACTAGATTGGTTACTTCACCTTTTTGGAATGCTTTAACAATGTCACCTTGGATTAAATCAACCATTAAGACCACCTTCAATTACATATGGAGAAATACCAGCAGTTAGAATAGAAACAAATGCAACTAAATACTGAGTTTCTGCTAATGCAATGCCTGCTACTACTGAAAATATAGATACAGCCAGTATCGTGAATTTATTTGATTTCATGTTTATTTCCTTTGCAGTTTGGGCAGGTATGTTTAGAACCTTCTAAAGAAGTACCCATAACTACCCAACCTTGATTAGTGAAATTTGAATTAGCTTGTATTACTGATTTCGAAACAGTTCTAGCTTCAGTTTGCTTGCATGTATCACATACAATTCGATAGTTAAGAAAGTAAGCCAAACTATACCCCCTTTAAAACTTTTTTACATAAAAGTAAAAAAGCAATCAAAATAGCAATACTAAAATGAATCAAAGATAATAAAGGCCAAGATATAAAGCTAACAGTGTTTATTATCTTTGGATACCTACAGTAGTATTTATGTGTTTTTGCCCAACCAACAAAATTAATCCATATACCTAGTAAGTACATGGCCCAAGCTACATAATAGTAATCCATTACTTATTCCTTAATGCTGTTTGTTCTTCGAGCCAACGAGTAACTGTAGTGAGTACTCTTTCATTGTTTGGTCTGGCTGCAATCTTAAATGATAGGTCATTGAGTAAGCGTTTTTCTGAAGCTTGAACTAAGTCTTTTACTAAGTCTTTATCATACTTACTCTGGTTTGTTTTAACTAACCTTGTTGCTACAGTTATACCGAAGCAAACCCCCACCACAAATGCGGTGAGGATTACAAATTCAATTGAGACAAATTCCATAATAATTCCTTATATGTCTAGTTTTGCTTGAGCGTATTTACAGATATGTTTAACACGGTCAAAGCCACGTAAGTTAAGAATAGCTCTACGAATTGGGTCTGTTTCATGCCAATTCATAAGGCGATGGGTTTTAAGGCTGTAGATCTGTTTAGTGCGAGTAATCAGATAAGAGATACCTTCGTAGTGAACGATAGTAGCCATATTCTTTTTACTGGCTGGGTCTACAATAAAGTTACGTCTAGCAATCTGAAGTTTATGCCCAGATTCAGTAACAATAAGTAATAACCCTTTAGGACGTACAGCAAGACAAAGACACCATTGGCCCTTGTATTTACCATATTTACCTACTTGCATAAAAGTCTCCTTATACTAATTTTCTCCTTCGTCCGAAGGACTTACAAAGTATTCTTCAGGTGAGTTTTCTAAAATATTCGCAATTCCATTGAAAGAAGTTCCACGGTCATTAAGATCAATTAAGGAAAGACCTTCATTCATAGGTTCACCTTTACCGGTTCTTAGTCCTACCCAATGCATTACCTCTTTTTGTGCGTACAAAGAACCTCCTTCAATAATGCTATGTGGCCCTGTTGCAAGGTTTTTGTCTGTATTTTTTTCATACACTTTACATGCAACACCTAAGCAACAAAAAGCCCCAGAAGGTCTTTGGAGTGCATGATACCCTTGGATATATTCACCACTTCTAAGAGCAGCAATCCATTTCTTTTGGTTTTCAGTAAGCATAAATATCTCCTGTGCGCCCCGTAGAGCGCATCTAATGATTCTGGTAGTGTAATTGTATGGACTTGAGGTAGAACGTTCGACTGTGGCTCACTGTGGAGCCAGAATCATAGTTCTAGTTCATCCAATTCGGCGAATTCTGTATCAGAGTACTGTATTTAAGTATACTTTGATGTATTAAACACATAAGTAGTTCATATTAACGTTTTCCTGTGGTTACAATTCGATTATTAAGATATTCATTCCAAGCCAACTTATTGCCATTAGCGTACATACGTGCAAGTAATGGGAATTCAGCTGGGTCAGGTGAGTAGAGTTGAGATTCAGATAGGTGTTTGTAGAGTTCAAGGCATTGCTGTTGGTACTTAGTCATGGACTTGTACTAACATTTGAATATCAGTTCCTGATATATCGCTACCAAGTAATTCCTCACAAGCGCATATTTCAGAAACAATAAAGCCTAATTTAGGCATTCCTAATGCTGAAATCACTACTGCACTATTATCACGTAGCCAGTATGTAAGTCCTTGTCCTTTAAAGATGCATAAAGACACATTTGAAACAGGATGACCTAGTTTACGTAGATGGTCTTCTAATTGGGAATTGTCTACATGAAACTCATAAGTATCTAACCCAATATGAAATGTTAAAGTTGCTGATTTACTCATTTGCGTCTTCCTCGATAAGAATTAAAATTTTGTTTGCCAGTTCTTTACGTAGTTGCAGTTGCTCACCTTCATACAAAGTATTTTGGTGTTTATGCTCTAAATAAGTATTTTCATCTGGAAAACATTTAGAAGGATGTACTCTGTAATAATACTGTTTAAATACTCTGTAAGTGTTATGACCAACCTGTGCAACTATGTTAGAACAAAGACCACAATTAGATTTTAAAATAACTTTTGTATGGTCTGCTACAAATAGACATAGCCAGTTATATAATTCACGTTGTTCTTTATCCATGGGTGTTACTCCTTATAGTAATAGTAGTGATACTTCTATTTAATATACTTACAAACTTCTTAGCATTTACCCACCGTTCATAAGCTACACCATGTCGCATGGTGATAGACCTAGGCCAAGTACATCTCCATACTCCATTACAAAAATATATGTGAGGTTTTCCCCAATTAATGTTTCGGGAACTAAAAGTAACTAATCTACGTATATTGCTAGTTTTAGTTACATTATTCATGGGTGTTACTCCTTATGTAGCTTGTCTGCAATTTCTTTACCGATATAATCAGTCAAATCAGTACCTTCCACAAAGTGATTATAAATACCATGATCACCATTAAATTCAGTGTCTCTATGCGTAATGGTATTTAAAGCTTGATAGAGTGCTTCACACTCTTTAGTCTTTTCTTCTGCTATTGCCTGAACTAAGTTTTGGTTAGCCATTATCGCGTCTAACGCATGTATTACATTTGGGGCTGAGTGTCTGCTTGAGTGTACTAATTGCTGTACTTGGCTAGATAGTTCACACAGTAATTCATGCTCTCTATCTTGTTTAGGTGTTTCACATAATTCATGCTTACGGATTGCTGCATTTAAAGCTCTGTGTAATACAGTTAATTGTTCACGATCATAGATTGAAATAATAAACATTAGTTTCTCCTTATTCTGGGTATCTCTTTCTAGTGTTATATGCAGCTTTTGCTATCACAGTAGTTACGTGTTGTAGGCTACGCATTAAACGTGCCCTAAATTCAGCTGGATACGCTTTTGTACCTAGAATCTGTATTACTTCTGCTTCTGGTAGTACTACACAAGATAAATCACATGGAATAAGCTTGTCAGCTTTACCTTGAGACATATTATTTCCTTATACCTAAACACCAAAAAAGCCCCCGAAGGGGCTTCTTAAAGTTAGTTAATTTATAGAACTACTTCGTCAAGTAATTCCTCGTATTCACAAGCTTCCAATTGTAACTCTTCAGCTTGTTCCAGTACTCCTACTTCTTCAAGTAGTTCATCGTAATCAAACATAATAAGTCCTCCAAAATAGTATGTTTAATCTGTTTTACTTCTTTAGTGTAGTCGTTCAACCTCTTCGTTTAAATATAACTTTTGGATACCTGAATAGGATTTACCTTTTACACCTTCTGCAAATACCTTAGTTACTGTGATAACGAATGGTTGTCTAACTATTAGTTTAGGTCCACCAATGACTCTAAGCTTTTCACCTACTTTGAATGTCATTCAAGTACCCCTAAAAGATATTACCGTTCTGGCATCCAGTTAGACCATATTGAAAGGCTGCTAAGAACATTAGTTTGTTATGTGGTTTGTTTATCTGTTCGTCAGGTATATAGAAATGGTCATTGATCCACTTCGTATACGCTGCTTCGATATACTCTTCACCATTCAACTGATGTAATTCCTTTGGTTTGGTTGTTGTCACAGGAACATCAAAGTAACAAGTTAATTGTTCTGTTGTTAGTGACTCTACAAATGCCATTGGCATCCCATTTTCCAATAGTTTCTTTTTCGCATCTTCGATGTACATTGATTTCATGATTTTATTTCCTTGTTTATGTGTGTATTGCTAGGATTATTGCCAATATTACAGGCAACCAAATTGGTGCTGATACCATTGCTACAAAGTACACAGCAAGGTGCACTATACAATCTCTTACAGGTATATCTGCCTTTAATAGCTGTACTACCCGCACAAATAAGAAGGTAATCATGAAGATATAACTAAATACTATGTAGAGTTCAAATACAGTTAAATCAAACATAACTATTTCTCCGTGTATAAAATGAAGTCAAAGTACCCTAGTAAATACATTACAACTGCCATTGCAATGATGTTACCAAGTACACTTAGTATTAATTTGTAATGCTTCTTACAGAGTTCACATACTGTATCTTTGGCTATGTAGCACAGGAATGAACCTAACAACCACCCAAACACAAAAAGTAAAATATCAAGCATTGTTACTCTCCAATCGTTTAATAAATTTATCTGCATCAAGCCATGGTTGAAATGAACCGTTTGTAAATACAGTTCCGTGTACTGGTGCTAAACATTTCCAGTGGCCATTCCAATAGTAAATATGTGGCTTACCATCCATAGGTAATCTACGCCGTACTTCAACTATCTTTTCTTCATTTGATAGCTTACTCATGTAACTATCTCCTTAATATTTCATAAGGCAAGCGCCCGAAGGCGCTAAACCCCTAAATCTTTAATTTAACTAACGCTCGTTCTACTACTCGTTTAATTTCATCAGCATGACAACGCTTTGGTGTACAGTGACAAGTAATAATTACATCATGACCGTTATAGACTAAATCAGCGATATGTTCTAACGCACCAAGAATTACTTCATCTTTAGCTTTAATACGTTCTTTGAGCCATACAGCATAATTATCACATACTTCATCACGCATATGTTCACCATACATTTTATATGGATTACCAAGCACACTAGTTCTGTCTACTCGAATTACTTTAGATGTTCTAGGATGCGAAGCTCTTACTCTACCTACTTTTAAACTACCATTCATAGATATCTCCTCAATAAAAATAAGGTGCCCGAAGACACCCTATTGATTAATCGCAATCATCATGAATATTAACTTCACCATGCATTACATTTGCGTACAGAATGAAACCTTCACGAGGATAAACACCATCCTCAAGAGTAGTATCATTAATAAAGTTCCATAACTTTGGTATTACCCATTCATCACCTAATAACAAACTAAGCTGACCTACTTTACGTTGTTCATCAGAGTATTTGTGATTGGTTTCATTTAGGGTTAATACATGTACATTTAGATGATTAACATCTTCTACATATACAACACGTTCAGGTGGAAAATTCATATTAGTCTCCAAATATAAGTATCACCTATATCCGAAGGATATTTCATGTATTATTTTAGAGTATATAATAGATATTAAATAATATATATAAGTAAATAAGATATAAATAGAGATAAACCTAATTATGCAGTAAATAAGGTACTCAGTAACATAGTAGTTACACAGAGTATAATAACTAAATACACAGTGTGTAATACAATATAAATATCTATATCCCCTATATAGAATTAATAATATTAATAGTAATTTATATCTTAATAATCTGTGCTATCTAAGATAGTGTTGTGTTGTGTGCTCTTAAAAAATAAAAGAGAGTAGCCGAAGCTACTCAATTATATTAATTAGATTTAGACTTAGCTGAGTCATCCTCGATACCTAACTCATCCTGTAAGTCTTGATACTTCGACTCAAGTTTGAGCATTTCAGACTCTGACCAGTAATGAGAATGTTCTTCCATCACCTTAGTCACATTGTCTAACGAACGCATAGTACGTTCACCTGATGTAAAGGCATAACCAATCATGGAGAACAATGCACGTAACATACCGAAGAATCCAATACGCTCTTGACCATTGTTGTCATGAGAAGTCTGCTTAGTCATAGATTTAGCCATGATATATATCCTTGTAGTTAACTAGTTAAGTGGGGTACGTACCCATTTGTATGCGAAGCATATACCGGGGGGATATTTAATTTTTAGTTCCTAAACATGTAGTACTACCTTAGTACTTAACTAGCACAATTTTCCCTATGATTTTTATTATATATTATATATACATTACAGGAAATTTATTTCTACTATCTATTCCTAAGTATATATGTATATATGTCTAACGTAGAGGTACGAAGTGAAGTCCGTAGGACTGTAGCGTAGTATCCTCGGAGTGTTCTTCTATTATATATAGGGGAAGATATGACATAAGTTATTGTTGTTTGGTTAAATTTAGTTTTTATGAACCAGTCGTTTTGACCGGTTCTTATAGAGCCAGTCATTTTGACTGGTACTTAAATTTTCAGGTATTAAGTTGGCACGGTATTTGCTATGTGATTTTGGTTATTGACATAGGAAAGATCTTTCGTCTATAGTGAAGACTCTTAAAACACATAGGATGATTATTATGGTTGTTATATTGCTGAGAAAAGATACTCGTAGAGAAGTACTGAAAGATATTAAACCAGAAGGTATAGAGATGTTGGATTCAGGGTTAATGTTTATAAGTACACAGCCAGAGAAGTATTACTACTGTAGTCATGAAGTTTTGGTTTCATTTAGCACAATGTCAGATGAAAAATATGAGAAGACACAAGACCCGGCGAATAAACCTCCATACGGTGGTCCTAGATATTCTTCTAATAATCCATACGGAGAATAATAATGAATCCTTGCCCAAGATGTAATAGCAAAAATACATGGGATGATGAAACCATGTGGGGGTGTAAAGACTGTGGTTGGATGGGTAGTAATACTCCAAGCCCATTCATAGTTACAGGAATACTAAATGCAATACTTTAAACATGTACCCAGTAGAGCTTTTATCAAAGTTGATTACAATGTAATTAATCACCCTAACCTTAGTGAAGGTGCACAATTGTTGTACATTAAATTGTGTAAATTACCACAAGGTAAGATGATTACAAATTTAGAGTTATGTAAGTTATTTAGTATTGGTGAAAAGAAATTACTTAGCTGCAAGAGAGAACTTATTAGCTGTGGTTTTCTGGCTACAAGACAACTAACCAAAGAAATTTACATGACCTTTATTGGCACAACGTACAAACAAGCGGATGAAGTGGCAAATGAGTATTTTACAGAACGTAAAAAACATAATGATGAAGAAGTTACCCCAACAAGAACAGCAGAAGAAACTAAACGCTACGCTGAGTACATGGAAGCCCCAGTTCCCAATCGGATTATCGGTGACTGAAGACAATATTGAAGAATGGTTACACACCAGACTTACAACATTGCAGCTTCTACTGTGTCCACCCCAAGCGTACTTCTATGCTGGTTTAAATGGTAGGTATGCACGAGAACTTTCTGATTCTCTCGGACGTACTGATATCCAAATTGTGAAGAGTATTACGCAACTCGATGCCCGAGGTACAGCCAAAGTAATTTATGATCATCACCTGCTAACTGGAATTATTAGACACAACATCCATTCATGTTTGGCTAATGATATTGGGGAGCTAGGAGAAAAATTACGGGAAACAGAAAAAGAAGACCCGGAAACACATCAAAATAGAGTAGGGATAGAAACAGAAGCACACCCATACAAAAACAATAAAATAGTGTGGAAAGGGTTTGATATGGCAGGTTTCACTAGCACTAAAGCAATAGACCCTGCAGCGTTTGGACTAGGAACTGTAACAACACACTTATAATTATGTTTAAAATTATTTGGATGAACATTTGGTTTAACTTTGATGACTGGTTTACTTGGAGTATATCACCAGAAAGTAAATTCATTTATTTGGCTTTAACCAGAGTTACTGAAAATACAGAACATGACGCTAATGATTTATTCGAACATTTGGACATTACTCAAGAATTATTTGAAGAATGTATTAGCGAACTCGAAGATAATGATTTAGTATATGTGAAAGAAATTTCAGATTGTGTTTTATTTGTTTTAGGTAGTAAAAAACATTCAGCTAAAGCAGCATATGAAAGATATCTTGAAACATATGACGATATTCAACAATAGGAACTACTATGCAAAATTTACCAGAGTACACATGCCATAAAAAAGTAATGGCATTTTTAATAGGAAAAATTGAAGGTAATCGGATTCACTCAGCTACTAACTTAGGCATGTTTGTGGATGTCGAAGCTGAGTTTTTTGAACGTAACAAGAATACGAATGAACCCGGGTATCTAGTTATTTATGAAAACAACTACGTATCATGGTCGCCTAAAGAAGTATTTGAAGCTGGATATCATTCCACAGATACAGCATTGGATCGCTTAAAGTATGAATACGCAGATTTGCAGGAAAAAATTAAAAACCTTTCAAATTTCATAGATAACAACACCGCATTTGATCAATTGGCTGCAGATGTGCAAATACAAATGACAATTCAGCTTAGACACATGAAAAGATACGCAGAATGTTTGGAGTATCGCCTTGAGCTATGGGGTGTAAAATGAAAGAAACATATTCACACGAATTTGGATTTTGGCAGAAGATGCTCCAAAAAATATTAGGTATGTGGCGCATAAACAAAGACAGCATTGACTTTAGCTGGGGATATTTTGCACCTAGATTTGGTTTAGAACTACTAGTTAATCGTGGTGGTTATTTTGACCCAAGATACTCTATTAGTTTTGGTTTCATTTGGGGGATGTTCCATATCAAACTCCCATTTAAGACATCACTAGGAGAAGGGTGTGATCTACCTCGTTATGGGTTCTACATTTCACATAACCAAGTTGTTTTTGTGTGGGGTGGTAAATTCGATAAAGAGTGGGGCCAAGTAACTAGCATCAGATCAAAACATTGGGATATTCCTTTCATATCTTATGTTTTCGAGTTCCATAAAGTATTAACCAAAGACGATGGTTTAGTATTAGTCAAAGAACTTGAAAAAGATAATCCTGATAGTTGGTATAAGAAAAGCCCTAGATATGAATCAAAAACAGTTTCCCGGGTTATTACTGATTGCGATGGTTTGTTGTCTGTGAACATCACCTATGCTGTCAATGTACGTCAGTGGCATCGTAAATGGCTACCTTGGGTAAAAATGACACACCGAGAACTTGACCTTAGTTTTGATAAAGAATTAGGTTCTGGTAAAGGCTCATGGAAAGGTGGAACAATAGGTGGTAGTGCTCCTATGCTTGAAAATGAAACACCAGAAGAAGCCTTAGAACGATACTTAGAAGCAAAGGTATTTGAATGATATTTTACTCTCTACCCGTAAATGGGCAGAAAGTAGACCCAATGGTATTAGTAGACTCTCGTTTGTCTACTAGTGCTCGTTGGCTATATTCTGTTTTATGTTTTGTTCCCCCTAATGAGTTTGTGTATGTTGAGGATTTAAGCTTAGAGCTGGATATCACATCACGAACATTGGTTAATCTTTTAAACGAACTTAGAGATAAAGGGTTTGTGAAAAAAGTGCGTAAAGGCAGATCATACTGTTTCTATATTGGTAATAGTGAAAAATCCGCAGAAGATGTCCAAGGAGCTTGGATAGGAGAAGACGTACTATGAAAAAATCAAAACTGGTAAAGAAAAAGCCTGTAGTAGTTGACGATGAAGGGCATATTGAATTAACTGAGTTACGTGATGCTATTCCTGCGAATCTTCGCAGAAGCATCACTCAAGAAACAGTTGATGAAATTAATAGTATTATGACGGACGATGAAATGAAATTCTCTTTCCGTGATAATGTTATTGGTTTTAGTAGTGTACTTAAAGATGGTAAGTTTAAGTTAGTATCGTACTTCAATGCTGTGCGGTATGTATCATATCGACTTAATGGAAATAGCACTGTAGAAGCATGGCGTAAAACATTTCCAGATCGTTACGACACACTTATTGATAAAGGTACCAAAGATAAAACAATATCTGCATATGCAAGTAACTATAATGGTACTTTGTTGGTTCAAAAATTATTTGAACAAACCATTACCCCATCATCAGTATTGTTTAAAGATGTATTCTTTGAAGCTATTCAAACTGAAGTAGATCTAATGCGTACCAGTCAAAGTGATAAAGTACGTCAAGATGCAGCAGCAACACTTATTCAGCATTTGAAGCCACCAGAAAAGCAAGAACTGGCTGTTACTGTTGAAGACAAGACAGAAAAAGTTATCAGTTCATTGTCTCAAGCAACACAAGAATTGGTTGAAGAACGAAAACGCCTATTGCAATCAGGTATGTCATTGAGCGATATTGGAGCTATGAAAAGCCCCATAAAGAGTTCTAACAATGATTGATGTCTATGCATTAGATACGGAAGAAAAAGCTCCTACGGTCGTGGAGCTTCTTTCTGAAGTATCATACGATAACCTAAACCTACACATACCAAGTGACTTCTCGATAGCTTTCGTAGAATTCATCAAAATGGTCAATGGTGAAGAGGGTGAAGAAAACAGCACTCCACCTATTCACTATGTTATGTTAGATGAACTGGATGTAAAGCAGAAACATGTAAGTATAGCTAATATGATTCATCGGGGGGCTGCAAAAACAACAGTCTTCGGTGAATACTTATTTCTGTATTTAGCTGTTTATGGTGAACTTCCTAAATTTGGTCCAATTGACCTTGCTATCTACATTTCAGATTCCATGGAAAACGGTGTTAAAAACATGCGTAAAAACTTGGAATTCCGTTATGAAGAAAGTGAGTTTTTGCAAGCAATGATACCTGAAGCAAAGTTTACTGATAATCGTTGGGAATTTAAGAACGTTGATGGTAAGCGATTAATCGTAAAAGGTTACGGTGCTAAGACGGGTGTACGTGGTACCAAAGAATTAGGTAAACGACCACAATTAGCTGTTATTGATGATGTTATTTCAGATGAAGACGCAGACAGTGATACTGTAATTAAAAAGGTTGAAGATACAATATCTAAAGCAATTGAATATGCAGTACACCCGGATAAAAACATTATCATATGGTCTGGTACTCCATTTAATGCTCGTGATCCTTTATATAAAGCAGTTGAGTCTGGTGCATGGCAAGTAAACGTCTACCCTGTATGTGAAAAATTTCCGTGTACCCGGGAAGAGTTTAGAGGTTCATGGGAAGACCGGTTTGACTATGATTACGTCATGGGTAAATACCTTAAAGCTAAAAAACAAGGACAGCTTGAGTCATTCTACCAAGAACTCATGTTGCGGATCATGTCTGATGATGAAAAGCTACTAGAGGATTCTGACTATGGTGAATATAAGCTTAGTCAACTAAAACACCAACTAGATAACTTAAACATTTATATCACTACTGACTTTGGGGTGTCAGACACAAGTAGAGCAGATTTATCTGCGATTACGGTGTGGGCTGTAAACCACAATAGGCAGGTATTCTGGATAGATGGAATAGCACGCTCACAGGAAATGGATAAAAACATTGATAACCTGTTTGAACTATGTCAGAAGTACAATCCACTAAGTGTTGGTATTGAAATCTCAGGACAACAGAAAGGTTTTGTAAAGTGGGTTATGTCAGAAATGCTTAGACGTAATATCTACTTTAATCTTGCATCAAATAATAACGATGGTAAGCCCGGGATAATGCCAGTAAACAACAAAGCTAAGTATACTCGCTTTAAGGAAATTGTCCCTTGGTTTAAACAAAAACTATTTTATTTCCCTACAGATAAAGCTTCACATCCTGCTTTAATTGAAATGCTAGAAGAACTTAACTTGGCAACCAAAGCCAAAGCAAAATCTAAGTATGATGATTGTTTGGATACCATTACACAACTTATGTTTATGGATTTAGTGTATCCTAGTCCTGCTGCTGTATTTTCTGAAGGTAGGAGTATATATTCAAGCTATGGATACGAAGCAGAAACAGAAACTGGTTATGATAGTTATACAGGATAAGCTATGAAAATTATTGATTTGATGCCATACATAAAACACTCACCACTCCAAGGTTTAAATATGGGTGGTAATGCAACTCCCGGGGTTTCTGAGTACCACTATGATGAGATTCTTACGTATCTAAATGCAGCACTAATTGAGATTCACACTACAGTAGTTAACCCAATACAGGCAGTAAAACTTACACTGGATTCAGCTAAAAGTTTATACATGATTGATTGGGCTTTTGTTGATTCAAATACTACCTCAAGTGAGCCTGTAAAATACCTTTCAGAGGTTTCTGGATTGCCATTTAAAGACCCTGTGCGTCAGATTGTGGATGTTAAAAGCCAAGACCCTAATAAACCTATCCTGCACTTAAATAACCCAGATCAGCCAGACTCACTTTGGATACGTAATAACACTATGTTGTATGTGCCTAAACCGGGTAATTGGGAACAGTTATATGTAACCTATAAGTTTGGACCTAAGCTAATCGAAGCTAACTATGGTAGTACAGGAAGCACTGCACTACAGCAAGAGGTAGATATCAAGCCTGAGCAAATTAATGCAGTCATTTCTTATTTGGTTTATCGGTGCTTAAATGCACGATCACATTTAGACCCAAATAACACTAGATTTGCACACAGAACATCATTCTATAACGCAATAAAAGCAGAAGAAGCGACTGTAGCTAATATTAATGCAGAAGCAGAATCTGTAAGTATTTTTGAACAAAACGGGTATTTATAATGGATAGTCAAAAATTAGAAGCAGAGATAATTGTATTAAAAGCTAAATTATATGATCTTACTCAGCGTAAGGAGTTACTTGAAAATACAATACATCAGTTACTGCAAGTAAGTGGCAAAGAAACTACAGTAGAACTATTTGAGCACTTAAAACCTAAAGAAGTTGAAAAACCAGAAAAATAGTAAGTACAATGGGTACCTGTGATTAGCCGAATCACCATAAACGGGCTTCCATAACTACAAAAATTCACAGGTACTCATATGGACGCCATTCTAGAAGAGTTAGTTAAAATATTTGGAAAACCAATACTGGTTGTAGCACGATTATTACCTGTTGTTTTTGTTATTGTGCGTTACTACCTGCAACATAAGAGTATGCGTGAAAGTATTAAAGAGCACTCTAAAGCCATAGCAGACCTTACAACATCACAAAATCTTGCTAAGATAGAAGCACAAGAGCTTGCTGCCAAAGAGCGAGAATACCTGATTACACAACTTCAGCATGTTCAAGATAAAGTAACGAAAGAGTTGGCAGAAGTGAAAAAAGATTTTGGTATAGCTATTGCAGCAATTAAGACATCAACAAACATAACCCAAAAACGTATTGACGATCTATTTACGTCTTTGGTTACAACTGGTTCGAAGGTAGGCCAAAATGATTAAAGTATTCTTAGTTGACGATGACAAGATATTACTTCCTATGCTTAAGTATGGGCTAGAGGAAGCGGGTAATAGTGTTGAAACATCTAGCAGCATTGATGCTTATCAGCGTATATGTGAAACCCTTCCAGATGTGATTGTGTTAGATGTTATGATGCCTGTGATTGATGGTATATCACTATGTCAGATGTTACGCACAAATCCAAGTACTCAAAACATCCCTACAATTTTCTTAACCAGTGCTGTAACAGAAGAAAATAAAGCACAAGCAGCTTTTTTAGGTGTTATGCACATGCTACAAAAACCTGTAGAAATTTCACGACTAGCTACAGTCATTCAACAAGAAGATGCACTACACCAAATAAAAGCTACATGGACCAACACAGATACAGTCTTATCTGAACTACTACAAAGGTACCCAAATGCAACCGATGAAGATGCAGAAATTTGCACGTAGAGCTAATGAAGTAGCTACAGCTATGGGAGCTAAAAATAAGAATTTCCCATTAGCAGCGTGTGTAGTAGTAGCTCATGAGTCTAAAGGTGGAACTTACTGGGAACAACAGGGAGGTGGTCCTGCACTGGGAATTATTCAAATGGAGGATTGGGTTCATGATGATGTGTGGCAAAACTGCGACAATATCCACAAGTACGCTAAACGTCTTAACATAACCCAAAACCTACAATCGCTTAAGTCTGATCTGGACTACAATATATTTATGATGCGCTGCAGGTTTATTATGGATGTAAACCCATTTCCTTCTTCTCTATATGAAATGGCAGTGTATATAAAAAGGTACTGGAATAGTGATATGGGGGCAGCATCCCCAGAAAAATACATTTCTGACTTTGGATGGTGGGCATTACATGATGTGGCTTAATATACTTGGATTCATCAAAAACCCTAAAATACTTACCACTATAGCTATTATTTTAGTTGGATATTTTAGTATCACCTATGTGCTAAATTTAAAATATACTGAAGGTTATACTGCAGCAGCTGAAAAGTATGAAAAAGCATATAATGCAGAACTAGTAAAAGCATTAAAAGAAAGTGAACAAAAACACTTGATTGCACTGGAGCAGCAGCGTAAGTTACATGAAATAGCTATTAAAAACGCTGTAGAATCACAAGCAGTATCTACACGAGTACAGAAGGAAATTGAATATGTATATAAAACTGAAAAAGTGTATATACCTGCTGAGTGTACTGATGTTGTCACTGGCTTTAATGAATTGCTCAACACAGGATATCAGATCATCGGTAGTAGCCCCTGAAGTAACTACACCTAAAATTGAAATCCCACTAGAACTGCTAAATGAGTGTATTGTTCCTTCTGAATACGTGTATGACCCGTCCTTGTCTTTACAAGATAACAAAAAGAATTTTGAAATTAACTTCCTAAAAAACACTGAATATATTGCAAAATGCTATATCCTTCAAAGAGACTCAGCAGCAGTTTTAAGAGAGATATCGCAAAATGAGCAATACTACTTCTAAAATTAAAAGTACAGCCAACAATATGTTTGGCTTTATTTTTGAACAAACTATAGTACAAACTTTAATTGATTTTAGAATAGCACTTTGGGCTGCTATTTTATTCACATCAAATTTTGTTTATGATGTTTGGTATTGGTACACTGGTTTTATGGAAAAAGTACTTGAAGCACATGTAGCTACAAATACTTTGTTTCCAAACGGGTGGGATGTACCAATAGTAGGATTTTTAGGCGTTGCACTAGCTACAGCTATCAAAGCTTACCAATCTATGAGAGAAACAATTAACCATAGAAATGGGGAAAGTAAATAATGGCTGCTGGTGTTTATAATTTTGAATTAGAGCAAGGCGCTGATCATATATTTCGAATTACCTATACCGATGGTGTGGGTACTCCGATTGATATTACTGGTTACACTGCAGTAGGCACTATTAAACTAAAACTTAGTGATTCAAGTGTTTGGGCAACTATGAACGTAGTTGTTGAAAACGGTCCTGCAGGTATTTTCTTTATCTCCATTCCTGCTTCAGAAACTACAGGAAAAATGCTTAAATCAAGCAAACACGACGATTATGTTGAAGCAGTGTATGACATTAAAATCACTGATACTTCTGGGAATCAGCACAGACTTTTAAACGGTATCGTTAATATCTCACCAGAAGTGAGTGTGTAATGACTGAAAATGTAGTAGTAAACACAGAAAATAATACTGTAATCGTTAATCCTGTTGTTACAGAAAATACTGTTAATGTTGCTGAAAATACTTCAAATGTCTTTGTAGTTAAACTACCTGAGACTCAAGTAAGTGTTGAAGAAACTCCTACACACAATATCGAAATAAACCCGGTAGGTGTTCCTGCTGGTTACTACTTAACTGTCGCTGATTTTCAAGCACAAGCAACACCAATTGCAGTTGCAGTGTACAGACATATAGCTGAGTTTATATCTTGGACTAACAGCACTGATTTAACTTACAACGTAACAGACCACGAAGGTAATCCTGCAGCAGTACCAACATTTAAGGGAATGTTTAATCAAGTTGTAGGTACTGCAATATACTCTTGGCCTTTTGTGTTTGCTGATGACGCACAAGGTACTAATTTATCCTCGAACCCAGACGGTAAAAGTTTTATTGGATTTGCAAGCGGTAAAACGTCTCCTACTCCTTCACTAAATCCTGTTGATTATGTTTGGGTACATTTAGGTGGTGGTTCTGGTTCACTGTCATTAGAGACAGAAGCTAGAATCATAAATAATGGAGATAACACTTACCAGATTGTAAGTACTTACTCAGACATCACTATATATGACACGAATAAAGGCAGCATTCCTACTATTGATATAGTGGATAATATTCTTACTGTTAACAATGGAGCAGGTAAGGTATGTTCCTTTACATCAAACAGTGATGTCATATCTTTCTTAAAGTATATTGATTTTTACTCGGGTGCTACTGGGGATTTGCATGTTGCTGTTTATCAGAACGCAAATGACACACCAGAAACCCCATCAGGAGGTTCTTTTAACGGCAGTATCGTAACTGCACCAGCAGGATGGGAAAACAGCCCTACATTCGTTTCAGACGCAAATACATGGAGGTCTGAAGCTATATATACAGAAACTACTCCCGGGGTTTGGACATTACAAGGGTACTCTTTTCCTGAAGTATGCACACAAATTGGGGAAGTAGTAACACCACCTAATTTACTACCTATTGTATTGTTCCCGACTGCAGAGCATATCCTGCAACTTAAATGGACTGGTTCAACTACCACATACCAGATACGACTTGTAAACGATATCGGTGAATCTGTGTATGACGCAGTACATAGAGGAAAACATCTATTAATTTCAGATATTGGGTTAGGTAATTACACTGCATACGTAAGAAGTATTGATGAGTTCGGATTTTCTCCATGGGACACATCAACGTTTACTGTTGCAATTCCTGAGATAAGCACATTAAGTATTGTTGTATCAAATGAGTCAGTTACTGTATATCCAAACCCAGTACAACGTAGGTTTAATTTAAGTTTAGTTATAACGAGTCAAAATGTAGCTACACCTCCTACAGAGTATATTGAAAGTAAAAGTCATACCTTCACAGACTTAAACCCTAATACTGGGTATAGAGTGTGGGCAGCGATAAACTGTATATTAGGTTCTAGTACATTTAAGTATTTTGATGTACAGACAACAAATGATGATACAAAGCTTAAAACAATCCTAGACCAAGTGTTGCAAGGGATTGATGACGCTATAAATACCCAAAAAGAACGGATTGATGGTGTACATCAAAGTATTGCAGCATTCCAAGATGATTTAGAAAGTCTGTTAGATGTTATTACAGATACTTCTAGTATTGTTTCTGAAGTTTCAGAAAGGCTAGATAAATACACAGTCCAAGCAAACAGTGCGATTAAGCAAGTTATATTTGACAGAAAAGAATCAGATATTGCGTTATTGGATGCGTTTTCACGAAATGTAGCGTGGCAAGAAGAGTATCGACGTAGGCTCATGAATAACGAGAGACTGATTGATACTCTTGTTTGGGAAGATCCCGAAAACGGTATTATTGTTAATCGTGCATTTGCATATACAGAAGAGTCGTTTACTCAAGCACAGTTACTTATTGATGGTGTTCAAGGTAACGTTAATATTCTTGCTGAACGTCAAACTGAAGATAGTAACAGTATTACCGATTTAAGGGCAGAGATAGACCTGTTACCCGGGGTTATCACTCAAATAGCAACAGCTATTACCAGTGATGCTGTCACTGCATTGCAACCTGCGTATAGTTTTAACTTTTTTGACTCAACACAAAATTGGTACGCAGTAAATGGAACAATTACAGCTGGGTTAAGTAAAGTATTACTTACTTGGGGTGATATCAGAAATGACAGTATTTCATATGATGCTGACGACAACCCTTCAATTCGTATTGATTATGAAAGGACTGCAGGTTCAGGTTGGACGGGTGATTTAGAGTTTATAGCTGACGGTACCACACATACTCTTACTGGTTTTATTGAAGAACCTGTATCGAGTAAAACACTGATCTTATTAAACTTAGCGGGAATAGAAGAATACACCGGAACGATAACAAGTCTTCGGATTATCTTAGGTTCAAGCACTTCAGACCACTTTACTATTACTGCAATTACAATTGGTAAATCAGATGCTTCAGTACAACAAATTGAAGATTTAACTGCACGAGTAACAATTGCAGAACAGAGTATTGATGCTATTAATGGAGAAATAGCACAACGAGTAACATCTACGTACTACAATGCAAACACAATAACATACTCTAATGTTGAGTCTGTACTTGATGGTATCGAAAGTTATGCACTGGTTAAAGCAGCTTATCAAGAGTTAGACGCTAATAACACAGTAACAAAAGCTAACAGTGCTGCAACGTTTATTAATGGACAAACTGGCACAATCCAACAACTTACCCAAAGTTTCACAGATTCTATAGCATCAAATGAACAATCAATTAGTGATGTACAGCAGGAGCTATCAAGTCAAGATGGGCGAATACTAAATCAGATAGCACAACTAAAATCTAACAAAAGAAGTGATTACGAAACTCAACTTGAACTATTAGATAATTTAATTGATGGTAAATATCAAGACCTAACTAGATTAGAAGATAATTTACGTTTTGGTTTGGCTATAAGTGAGTTAAATGTACAAATTAATGATACTTCAGTATTAGCACAAGATATCACTGAATTACGATCATTAATTGCATCTAGTAACACGTATATTACTGGAATAGCCAGACAAGTCTTAGTATTGGAACAAGATATCCAAGGAAACCAATTTGCTGCAGAACAGCTTGAGTTAAGTATCGAAAATTTAAATACTGGTGTAAACGCTGCAGTTGAACGTATTGTTGCAGTTGAAACTGATACATCTGGCTTACTTCAATCTGTTGCAAGTATCACTTCTACTATTGAAAATCCTACCACAGGATTAAGTGCTGCGTATGGGTTAGCTCAAGTAGCAAAACAAACCGCTGATGGACTAGTAACATCTGTTTCAGATATTACAGGCCAAATTGAAGATAGTAATACAGGTTTAGCTGCAACATACCAATTAGTGTTAGAAGCACAGCAGAATATTGAAGGTCTGACTACAAGTGTCACAAGCATTACAAATAAAATAAATGATCCTAGCACTG